>OCZA010000127.1_pt1 | contig 26766 bp, 27 predicted proteins | sample 1539021 | NCBI WGS metagenome assembly OCZA01 (sample SAMEA2619376, study PRJEB22493) | marine metagenome | biome: marine biome (ENVO:00000447); feature: surface water layer (ENVO:00002042); material: "saline water (ENVO:00002010), including plankton (ENVO:xxxxxxxx)" | depth 5 m | reverse complement strand
ATAAATATTTAAGCAAAAAATTTTGGCTGGATGCGAGCGATCAGTTAATGTATCAAGGCAAAGCCCCACAGTTTTCTGACACAAAAGCAGCTCGTATGCCAGCATTTTTTGAACATGCAAACACCAACCTCCCTCAATACGCTTAGTTTTCATTCAGATAAACTAGAGAAATTAGTAGAGGATCTGGAATCCAAGTTCGCTTGGTATCCCGTCCACCCCAAGGAGGATTTAGCCTCCATCATGTATCGCTCTGGACAACAGGAAGTGGTACAATATATTAAATCAATACTAGAGGAATAAATTATGTGTAGAGGAGGTTCCCCTACCCCATTACCAGCACCAGCTCCTATACAACCAAGGCAGCCAGACTTAGTTCGTAAGTCACAGCTTCCCGGTAAAAAAGAGTTGGTAGATCCAGAAGATATTGCTGATGTAGAATACGGCACAGGATCAGGTAGAGAGAGCAAGGATGCCAGAGGAGCTGCAAAGCGAATGGGTACTGATGCTCTAAAAATTAACCTAAATACAGGAGCCGGTGGAGAAGCTGCCGGAGGTTCTGGAGGATTAAATGTATAAGGCAAGAGAAAGATACTCAATGCTAACGTCAGGTAGAACACAGTTTCTAGACACAGCCGTTGAGTGTTCTGAACTTACCTTACCATATCTTGTTAAACAAGACGATGATGCTAGAGGCAAAAAGACTCTACTCCAACCCTACCAGTCAGTCGGAGCCAAGGCAGTGGTGACACTTGCAGCTAAACTTATGCTTGCAATACTACCACCACAGACAGCCTTCTTCAAACTACAGGTAAGAGACGACAAGCTAGGCGAAACACTAGATCCTATGATGCGTAGTGAACTAGACCTATCATTCTCCAAGATAGAGAGACTGATCATGGACTACATTGCTGCATCTAGTGACCGTGTCGTCGTACATCAAGCTTTAAAACATCTTATCGTATCTGGCAATGCCCTTGTTTTCATGGGCAAGGATGGTCTAAAGCACTATCCACTAAACAGATATGTTGTAGAAAGAGATGGTAACGGTAACGTTATAGAAATACTTACAAAAGAATTAGTAAGTCGTAAGGTATTGGGTATAGCACCCCCACCTAACGAAGAGCCATTAGGCGAATACAGTGCTGAAGAAGACGACGCTGAGGTATACACCTGTGTTAAGATGGATGAGAGTAGCGGTAGCTGGAGATGGCATCAAGAAGTGGATGGAATGATCCTAGAAGGTAGCCAGAGCACAGCACCGAAGAACGCCTCACCATGGTTAGTGCTTCGATTCAATACAGTAGACGGAGAGGATTACGGACGTGGCAGAGTAGAGGAGTTTATCGGAGACTTAAGAAGTCTTGATGGATTGTCCCAAGCTCTCGTAGAGGGAGCAAGTGTGGCAAGTAAAGTTGTCTTTCTTGTCTCACCATCTGCGACAACCAAGCCCGGAACACTTGCCAAAGCTGGCAACGGAGCTATCATACAGGGTAGACCAGAAGATGTAGGAGTCGTGCAAGTCGGTAAGACAGCAGACTTTGCTACAGCTGCAAACTTAGCAGCACAATTAGAGAAAAGAATCCTCGAAGCGTTCTTAGTTATGAATGTAAGAAATGCAGAGAGAGTTACAGCTGAAGAAGTACGACTTACTCAGCTAGAGCTAGAGCAATCCCTCGGCGGACTGTTCAGCTTACTAACGGTAGAGTTTTTAGTACCCTACCTCAATAGAACTTTGTTAATACTACAGAGATCTAACCAGATACCAAGACTACCTAAAGATGTCGTCAGACCTAAGATAGTAGCTGGTATCAACAGTCTAGGTAGAGGACAGGACAACGAATCCCTCACTAGATTTATAGGAACTATTGCACAAACATTAGGACCAGAAGCTTTGATGAAGTTTATTAACCCAACCGAAGCAATCAAACGACTAGCAGCTGCACAAGGTATAGATGTTCTCAATCTTGTACGTACAAACGAAGAGCTAGAACAACAGAAACAAATGTTGATGCAAGACAAGTCACAAATGTCACTCGTCGATCAAGCCGGTCAACTTGCTGGTACACCAGTCATGGACCCTAATAAAAACCCACAACTAGCCGAGCAAGCAGCAGCAGTATTACAAAACATAGCCCCACCACAAGAATAGAATGGCAGTAGAAGAACAAACATTTACAGTAGATACATCAGTACCTACAGAAACTTTAACTGACAACCTTACCACTGACGAGCAAGACTCTCTTGCCGTCGGTGAAAAGATGGTTGCCGAACAGGAACAACTGTTAGCTGGTAAGTATAAAGATGCCCAAGAGCTTGAGAAAGCTTACATGGAGCTACAAAGTAAACTGGGTGAGAAAGACAAAGAAGATACAGAAACAGCTAGTGCTACAGACGATGAACCAGAGGAGCCTAAACTCTCCGATGGTGCTAGTCTTATAACAGACGCACAGAAAGAGTACTATGATAATGATAATAAATTATCTGACGAGACTCTAGCTAAGTTTACAGAAATGTCTAGCTCAGATTTATTACAAGCTTACATGGAGCTAAACGCTAACAACCCAGCAGAACCAATCGTAGAAACTGCTGACATATCTGATGCTCAAATTTCTGAGATTAAAGAGTCAGCTGGTGGAGACAAAGCTTATGCAAACGTAGTCAACTGGGCTAAAGATAATCTTGATAACTCCCAGACCGCAGCCTTCGATGAAGTTGTCAATACTGGTAGCGTACAAGCTATCAAGCTAGCAGTCGCTGGACTTAAAGCAGAGTATGATAAAGCTAACGGAGTAGAAGGTAGAATGGTAACAGGTAAAACAGCACCACCAGCAAGCGGTGATGTATTCCGTAGTCAGGCTGAGTTAGTATCAGCTATGAATGACAGAAGGTATGATAGCGACCCTGCCTACAGGCAAGATGTTATCGAAAAACTTGACAGATCCAACTTAGACTTTTAGGAGTTACAAAAATGCCGATGGGAAAAGGAACCTATGGTTCAAAGAAAGGTAGACCACCAGCTAAGGGGAAGAAGAAGAAGATCAACCCAAAGCTCGCAAAGCTGCCACCAAAAGTTGCAGCTGCAATCACTAAGAACATGAACAAAAAAAAGAAAAAGTAATGGGAAATCGTATATCAAGTCCGGGAGATTCCTACTATCAAGGTAAAGGTAAAAGTGATGTTACAGATACCGATTTAGGTAAGACTAAAACAACACCTGAGCAAGATAAGGTAATCAATTCTCTTATGCTGCGTCGAGCAAGACTTGACAAAATGAAAAAGAGAAACCCTAACGGACCAAACGTAGCATAATGGCTGTTAAAAAGAAGAACGTCAGTCTCAAAATGGGCAAGCATAAGTCCCGTTCTGGTGGACTGACAGCAGCCGGTAGAAAGAAGTACAATGCTGCTACTGGCTCTAACCTCAAAGCACCACAACCCGGAGGCGGTGCACGTAAGCGTTCTTTCTGTGCTCGCATGAGTGGAGTAAAAGGACCAATGAAAAAACCTAACGGCAAGCCTACAAGAAAAGCTCTTGCTTTACGTAAGTGGAAGTGCTGATGAAAGATATTAAGCTCCACAGATTCAAAAGCGACAGAAGATTAACACCTTTTGCTCCTGAGTGGGACTATAGAATTATCGAAGGAGTAATAGAGAATGTAGACTTTAATTACATAGCAAAGTATTTACTAGAAAAGAAAGACGAAATTCTAAAACTAGATGCAACTCATGATGGTTCTACTGGTTTAGGTAAAGACACTACTACTGCTAGGCATACTAACTTCAACATTTTTAATTTTAAAGATGCTGAAATTAATAAGTTAAAAGCAAACATTACAAGTCTACATAATACATTATTGAATCAAATGGGTATGGCGGACGCTATACCTTACATAGATTTATATACTCAATGTTGGTATAACGTGATGTCTAAGGGACAACAGATCTCTATTCATCAACACGATATTTCACCAAAGTCTTACCTAGGTGGTCACATCTCTGTTCAATGTGAAGATACTTTTACTGGATATTGCCACCCAGCTTTTGTCAACTTATTAGGCAAGAGCACAAATGATAAAGCTTTTGTACATGAGAGTAATAATACAGTAGGAAAGATAACACTGTTTCCTGATTATATTCCACACTTTACCAGTCTTCATCAAGGAAATCGAGAAAGAATAACTATCGCTTTTGACATTTTTAACGAACAACCCACACCTAATTTTATAAAACTATGATAGAAATACGAGATAATTTCTTAACTGATGATGAGTTTAAAGTTGTTACCGAGATTCTCAACCCTAAATTTGTACCTTGGTCATTCCAACCAGTTGTACCTGATGAAGAGTCTAATGTAGATAAAACTGATAACTTTCAATTTTCATATACAATACTTCCCGAAACTTTATACTATCCATGCTTAGTTGCGTTGTTTGACAAAATGGATATGGAGGTTCATTTCAGGCTTAAGGTTAATTTAAATCCTAAAGCACCTGAAATAATTGAACATGGATATCACATAGATTTACCTTTACCACAAAGTAAAACCGCAGTATTTTATTTAAATACAAACAACGGTTACACTGCATTTGAGACTGGAGAAAAAGTAGAAAGTGTAGCAAACAGAATAGTAATGTTTGATTCACATATTAAACACACAGGCACAACTTGTACAGATGCTATCGCAAGAGAAGTTTTAAATATAAATTATATGCCTAAATCCGTACCACAAGATAAACCTTTAATTAAATTAGTACACGCCCCTGATCACGCACTATTATAGAGAGACAATGGCAGTAATCTACAATGAAGACGGAACTAAAAAGGTCCGCAAAGGTGATAAAACACCCATAGCTATGATTAAACGTGTTGGTGAGCCTATCAGTCTTAGAGACGCTACCAAGGCACTACATGTTATAAAGACAACTTCTGGAGGTAACAAGCTTTTAGAAGAGGCGAGAAGAAAACGCCTATTTAAAACAAACCCTATTGACATAAATATGTAATGGCTAAACGAGGATTGTACGCAAACATTCACGCCAAGAGAAAGCGAATCAAAGCTGGCTCTGGTGAGACAATGAGAAAGGTGGGTTCTAAGGGCTCTCCCACCGCCGCTAACTTTAAAAAGGCAGCGAAAACAGCAAAACCTTACAAGAGAAAATCAAAGAAAAAATAATGACTGACAAACTAATTAACATTTATCCAAATGAGACTCCACCTAGAGTCATTCCAAATTATCCAATTAACAAACATCCAATCATGACAAACGAAGCAGAAAGATTCAATGGCTGGGCAGCAATGCTTGGTTTCGTAGCAGCAGTAGGTGCTTACGCAACAACAGGACAAATCATCCCCGGTATATTTTAATGGCAGCTATCTCAGTAACAAGAGGTAGTCAAACTTCCAACTGGCAGAGCTTCTGTGAGTGGGTTACAAGCACAAACAACAGACTATATGTAGGTTGGTTTGGTGTCTTGATGATCCCTACATTGCTAGCCGCAACAACTTGTTTTATTCTCGCCTTCATCGCAGCACCGCCTGTAGACATAGACGGCATACGTGAGCCAGTTTCCGGCTCGTTACTATACGGAAACAATATTATATCAGGAGCAGTCGTCCCCTCCTCTAATGCAATCGGACTACATTTTTATCCTATATGGGAAGCTGGCACACTGGACGAGTGGCTATATAACGGCGGACCATATCAACTTATTGTCTTCCATTTCCTCATAGGTGTCGCAGCTTATGCTGGTAGACAGTGGGAACTATCTTATAGACTCGGTATGAGACCGTGGATATTTGTTGCTTACACAGCACCTCTATCCGCAGCACTCGCTGTGTTCTTAGTCTACCCTTTCGGACAGGGGAGTTTCAGTGATGGTATGCCTCTTGGTATTTCTGGTACTTTTAACTTCATGTTTGTATTCCAAGCAGAACACAATATCCTTATGCACCCGTTCCATATGCTCGGCGTTGCTGGGGTATTCGGTGGAGCTCTTGCCGCAGCTATGCACGGAAGTCTCGTTACTTCCTCTATCGTTAAGGAGACAACAGAAAACGAATCTCAGAATTATGGCTACAAGTTTGGTCAGGATGAAGAGACTTACAACATCGTTGCAGCCCATGGCTACTTCGGTAGATTAATTTTCCAATATGCTTCTTTTAATAATTCTCGTAGCTTACACTTTTTTCTCGCTACTTGGCCCGTCGTTGGCATATGGCTTACCTCAATGGGCATCTGCACAATGGCTTTCAACCTTAATGGTTTTAACTTTAATCAGTCCATTGTCGATACAAATGGCAAGGTCATTCCTACTTGGGCAGACGTTGTAAACAGACAGAACCTTGGTATGGAAGTGATGCACGAAAGAAATGCACACAACTTTCCACTTGACTTAGCATCAGCTGAGTCCACAAACGTAGCCCTTACAGCACCAGCTATAGGGTAAGACCACGTCCGTTCATCTCTTCGGAGACGCATGATAACCTAGCATGGAACGGGGCTAGGGTATATGGAGATTACAATGCAAGTAACTTACGTATATCGTGGCATTGCTTACACAAAATTTGTGAAGTAATAACAGCACGGGGAGCACCTCAGAGTCGGACTCCCCTGCCCTTGGCAAAAGCCCAGTACGCTGGATACCTTTAGCCGTCTAGACGGTAGGGATAGACCTACAAAAATCTCGAGAAAAAAATTTAGTACTAAGCAATATCAATCTTTTTTTAATCCATATCAATGGCACAACAATCAACTAACGACCCAGCAAGTCTTACACGGACGGGTCAATCTAATGCAACTGGTAACGCCAGAGCATTATATTTAAAGTTGTTCAGTGGAGAGATGTTCAAAGGCTTCCAGCGTAACACAATCGCTAGAGACCTTGTAATGAAGAGAACACTTACTAACGGTAAGAGTCTTCAGTTCATCTACACTGGACGCACAAAAGCCGAGTATCATACACCCGGTAACAGCATACTAGGTAACTCCGATGGAGCACCTCCAGTAGCTGAAAAGACAATTACATGCGATGATTTATTAATCAGTTCAGCATTTGTCTATGAGCTAGACGAGACATTAGCACACTACGATCTACGTGGTGAGATCTCTAAGAAGATCGGCTATGCTCTAGCTGAGAAGTACGACAGACTCATCTTCCGTCAAATTGCGAAGGGAGCTAGAGTTGCTTCACCAATCACTAAGTCAGGCTTTGTTGAGCCCGGTGGAACACAGATCAGAGTAGGTGCAAACAACCAAGCATCTGATGCTTATGTACCAGCTTCACTAATAAACGCTTTCTACGATGCAGCCGCTGCACTAGACGAGAAAGGAGTTTCTACTGAAGGTAGAGTAGCTGTGTTGAACCCAAGACAGTACTACGAACTAATACAAAACGTTGGTTCTAACGGTCTTATCAACAGAGACGAGCAAGGTGATTCATTACAGTCTGGAAACGGCATCATTGAAATTGCAGGCATCAAGATCTTCAAGTCAATGAACATTCCATTCTTCGGAAACTACGGTACTAAGTACGGTTCTGCATCTGCAACTAACCCCGGTATCACAAGTCCCGGAAACGTAGGCTCATTTATCGGTGAAGGAGCAGAAGACGGTAGAGCTTCTGTAACAGGTATTAACAATAACTATGGTAATACATCTGACTTTGCTAACAGCTGTGGCTTAATCTTCCAAAAGGAAGGTGCTGGAGTTGTAGAAGCTATTGGACCACAGGTTCAAGTAACTTCTGGAGACGTTTCAGTTGTATACCAAGGTGATGTAATCCTTGGACGTTTAGCAATGGGAGCAGATTTCTTAAACCCTGCTTGCTGTGTTGAACTAATTGCTGGTGCTGCTGTAGGTTCTACAGGTAACGCTGCATTTGGTGCTACATACCCAGAGAACGCTTAATCTCTATTTTATTTTTTATACGGGGGCTTCGGCTCCCCTTTTTTCTTATGGCAACCACAACTATTGACCTCGATACCGAACTATCCGCAGTAAACAATATACTGGGGGCTATAGGTCAATCACCTTTAACCACTCTTAACTTTGACAACCCAGAAGTTTCATTTATATACAACCTACTCCGTGATGCCAACGTAGACACGCAGGCAGAGGGGTGGCATTTTAACACAGAGAAGCATATAAAATTCTCACCAGATGCTAATGGTAAAATCGCTATAGGTGATGATATATTATCTATGGACCTTAACGATAACGAAGCACGTAGAACATATAACCTTGTACGTCGCAATGGATTTTTGTATGACAAACAAGATCACACTGATGTCTTTACAAGTGACATAGATCTTGACGTCGTAAGGCTATATCTTTTTGAAGATCTACCTATAGTATTTAGACGATTTATTACATACAGAGCATCTGCCGCAGCAGCTACACAGCTAGTTGCAAACCCTAACTTAGTTAGATTATTAACTAATCAAGCTGGTTTAGCCAGAGCAGCTCTACAAGAATACGAGTGCAACCAAGGAGACCACAGCATGTTTGGATTTCCTGACGACACTGCATATCAAACATATCAACCTTGGAGAAACCTTAGACGATAATGGCAAGCGTAACACAAACTATCCCTCAGTTCTCACTAGGCATGTCAGAACAGCCTGACAACCTAAAGTTCCCCGGCCAAGTAACAGAAATAGTAAACGCTATACCAGACGTTACTAGAGGACTGTTCAAAAGACCGGGTGCAAAACGAATAGGAACCAGTCCACTAGCTAATGTACAAAGTGGTGGATCTTGGTTTCATTACTTTCGTGACGAAACAGAGGGATCATATATAGGACAAGTAGCAGCTGATGGTCAGGTTAGAGTATGGCGTTGTAGCGACGGTACACAAATGAGTACAGTTTATGGCACAGGCGGACAGACTGCTATACAAAACTATCTAGCTACAAGCACACCAGAAAACCTACAGTTTTTAACTATCAACGATACTACATTTGTTAGCAGTCGTGATAGTACTAACTCTAATACATTAGTAGGTCAGACTGGTACAACAACAGCAAGACCAGATGCACACTTTGCAATGCTGGAATTATTACGAACAGAAAACGGAAGACAATATGGTGTGGATATATTTAGAACCGCTGATGTCACAACTCTTACTCGTGCTACACGTATTAAAATATCAGCTGATACGTTATTTGAAGGCGATGGGTCAGGCTCGTGCCCCGGAATTGGTACACAAGTATTTAGTGTGGACTCAGGTTCAAAGAAAAACTTAATATTTAGAATCAATGCTCTAGGTCAGCAAGGCGTAAGCCCTAATTACAACGCTAGTTCTGATGGACCAGACGGAGATAACTACCAGTGTAGCTACCAAAGAGAAGTAGTGTTACTGCATGGTGGCGAAGGTTGGGCTGTAGGTGATACAGTTACAGTAACTCTAGACTCTGCTAAGGGTGGAGGAGGAAGTAACAAAACACAGGCACAAACAACAGATGCAACCTATACTATACGTGTAGAAGAAATAGAATCTACTGAGGTAAACGCTACAATAAGTAGTAATGGGGATGGTCTTATACGTCCAGAACCTACACCTTTTGATGCACAAACAGCTGTAACTGCTGACACAATTATTGGTGGTATTATAGCAGATCTACCTAGTGGTGTCAATGGTAAACAAATAGGTAACGGTATATACTTTTCCAGCTCCAACTCCTTTACAGTTAATATTGTAGAAAATGACTTAATGAGAGTCATGCAGAGCTCAGTTAATGATGTACAAAACTTACCAAACCAATGTAAACATGGGTATATAGTTAGAGTAGCTAACGCATTACGAGCTGAGGAAGACGATTACTACCTCAAGTTTGAAGGTCAGAACGATAAAGATGGTAGCGGATCTTGGACAGAGTGTGCTTTGCCGGGAATAACTACAACCCTTACTAACATGCCTCTGGTTATACAGCGTACAGGTACAACTACATTTACTGTAAGACAATTTACATATGGTTTAAGAGACGTAGGTGATACGTTAACAAACCCTATGCCATCATTTGTAGGTAAACGTATAAACAAAGTACTATTCTTTCGTAACAGGTTGGCATTATTAGCAGGCGAGAATGTTGTTACATCTAGACCGGGTACGTTAGGAGAACCTAACTTCTTTATAGAAACAGCTCTGACAGTATCAGTTGCTGACCCTGTAGATATATCAGCTGCATCTATGTTTCCATCTGATCTATTTGATGGTATAGAAATTAATGCTGGTTTACTTGTGTTTAGTACAAACCAACAGTTTTTACTAGCCTCAGATGATACAGTCTTTAACCCTGACACAGCTAAACTGAGAAGCATATCTACATTTAACTATAATGAGAACATGGCTCCTATCTCTCTCGGAACTACGGTAGCTTACATAGATAACTCTGGTAAGTTTAGTAGATTTAACGAGATGGCTAACTCAGCACGAGAAGGAGAGCCTAATATTATAGAGGTTACTAAGGTTGTTCCTACATTACTACCTAAAGATATAGACCTAATAACTAACTCTAGAGAAAACTCTATTGTGTTAATAGGTAAGACAGGAACAGACGAGGTGTTTGGTTATAAATATTTCCAGACAGCAGACAAACGAGCACAGGCTGCATGGTTTAAATGGAAACTAAACAATCCATTAACTTATCATTTTATTATTAATGATGAGTATTTCTTTTTAGATAGTGATTACTATTTACAAAGCATTAAGCTAGTACAGGCTGACTCAGATCCTAGTATAGTACAGGACAATGTTGACTTTTTATTACATGTAGATAATCATACTACTGTAAGTGGTGGCAGTTATAGTGCAGCTACAAACCTAACTACCTTTTCTAGTGTCAGTTGGTTAAGCTCAGTCACAACTCCTAACCATGATCTAGTCGTAATAGATACTAATACTAACTCAGCACGAGTTGGTCGATACGCTAAACCCACAGTCTCAGGTACAAACTTTACTTTACCCGGTGATTGGTCTAGTGCTACACTTACAATAGGTTATATCTACCCGTACCAAGTTAAGATTCCTACTCTTTACCCTACTAAAATAGATGGCTCACGAGCTACAGCAGATGTAAACTCATCCTTAGTAGTACATAGAGTTAAGTTTCACTTCGGTAAAGTAGGTCTATACGAAACCACACTTGAACGTGTAGGTAAAACAGACTACACAGAAGTATACGAATCTACAGAACTTGACGAGTACGACGCATCTGATGCACCATACTTGGAAGAGTTTATTAAGACTATACCTGTATATGAAAAAAACACAAACGTTGAGATAACACTCAAATCATCCCACCCTGCCCCAGCTACATTAAGATCAATGTCATGGGAAGGGGACTACTCACCCAAATATTACCGCCGTGTATAACGTACAACTTACAGAAACAGAACTTAGATACTTTTATTGGAGAATGAAGACCAACCAATGGTACGAACCTTACACTAAAAGAGGAATGAAACAAGTGCCATGGGAATCTTGGATGGCAGATACATTAGAAAAGTTAGAACCGATATATGAAAACCTTAAGTAAATACATTCACCCTATAACTTTAAAGGCTGCCCTAGAGGTGGCCTGTAATTTACGCTCAGATGACTTCAGAGAGATCTCAGAGGGGCATGGAATAGATCCACTACTGTATCTAGCAGCCATGTCCGCAGATCCCTCTACAGTCTATTTTACGGCTCCTAGCGGCAAGGCTGCTGGTATGGCAGGCGTAGGAAAGAAGGGCGATATTTGGATGCTTTGCACCAATGAAATCCATAACACACCGATTCTATTCTCAAGACAGGCAAAACGGTTCGTCGATAGCCGTACGGAGCCTTTACTTTGGAATATAGTTGACAGTCGAAACAAAGCACATTTAAAACTGCTAAAGTTTCTTGGCTTTAAGTTTTTACGTAAGTTGAAACACGGGCCAAACAATGTAACATTTATTGAATTTTGCCGTGTGCATAGACGCTAATGCTGGTGCTAGAAGAGCAGCCAGACAAAGAAACAGAGAGAAGCATGCTAACTTTGCTCAGAAGAAATTACAATTCTTTAACAAAGAGACAAGCCTAGCAAGAGCTCAGAACAGAAATGTAATAGGTTACAGCCGTGACCTTAGTGATGCTTACGTAAGAGCTATTTATACTCAAGGTAAGGGTCGTTTAAGAAATCAGCAACTCGTTGCAGACTACTTTGGTAAAAAGAAAATTGATCAAGGTGGTAGAAGTAGAACATTTGGTAAAAAACAATACCAAGGTTTACTCAGAAAACAATCAGAAATCGAAGGAGTAACACGTAACATGTTTGGTCGAAACATGGCATACGCTCAAGAAGGTGCGAAACGTAAGTTCCAAGCTGCTAATGCTCAAGCTAGACAAAAGCTAGGTATACCGGCTGCATTTGGTGCTCCAGTTATGCTACCTCCAACAGATTACTTTACAGGTGCACTACAACTAGCAAGCACTGCTGCAAGTATATACTCAGGATTTAAGACTCCATAATTATGACATCATCATTTCAGAACGTCGTTGGTACGCCACGAGATGCAGTTCCTGATATAAGTAAGACTAACTACTTAGAGACAGCCCCAGATATGACTGAGGCTGTCAACAAACAGATTGACGACAACATCAAAGATACTAAACAATTCTTTGATCAGATGGTAGAGCTAGAAGAACTAGCGGCCAGTAAGCTGGATAAACGGTTAGCTGCCATCGAAGGTATAATAGGTGCAGTAGGACAAATAAAGAAAAAACGTGAAGCTGAGGAAGCTGATGGTTTTGGTAAAATAGTTACTGGATTAATTGAAGATAAAATTCTTGAAGGTTCAAAAGAATATCAAGCAGATAAAAATGAACTTGATTTAAATTTAGCTAGTGTTAATGCAGAAATAGATAGTGACCCAAAGTTAACTCAGGAGCAAAAACTTGAGTATAAGTTTGGAGCACCCACAGAAGAGATATTTGATAGACGTTATAGAGACTTTATAAGAGAAAGATACGGTAATAAAACAGTAGCAGTAGGTGATCTTTTACGAAGTAACGGATCTCTAGACTCTACTACAGGTGTAGAGCATACAGAGTATGAACGAAAAGCTCTTTTATCTTTCTATAGAAATATAGGTTATGATGCAAAACAGCTAGGATATGATCCTAATGATCCTAGATTTATAAAACAACTTATTGAACTAACAGCACCACAAGTAAAAAATGAGTTAAAAACACAACGTGAATCTTTTAAATCTACTTTTAGAGAGAAAGTCCAAGATGAAGAAAACTATACATTTAACACAAGACTTATTGAAAGTGTTAAAGGTATAACTGTACGTAACGCTGCTGGTGAAAGAACTAATGATACGTTTTTTAAAGATGGTGGTGTTATACATCAGATTGCAATACAAAAATTTGATGGTAATAGACAAAGAGCTACAGATCTAGCATTTGAAACTATAGCAGAGTTAGTCAAAAGTGGTGACATTCTACCTAACGAAGCTAGAGCAATCTATCAAGATTTACCATATACTGATCCTAACGGTAAGCTGTATGATAATTACCAAGCATATATTGATAAGCAAACAGAAGGGACAAGTTTTAAAGCTAGAGCTCAAGGTAGAGTTCAAAGACTATCTAATGCTATAACAGGTGTAGAAAAAGCAGCAGTTGATAATGAGAACGCTGCACGTCAAATTGAGTCGAACAACTTTATAAACAAACAGGTTATACCACGTATAACTGCAAACAAAGCTGAAGGTATTGATGGTCTCGATGAGGGTCAAGCTGGTGCATTAATTAACCAATTTAAACAACAACCATTTTATATTGAAGGTGTTACACCTATACCTCAGATACTATTAGCATACCAAAACCGAACACAGACTGGTGGCTCACGAGATAAAAATGTAGGTTTAGCTGATAAGTATGCTAGCGAACATAATAAAACTTATGAAAGAATTAAAAAGTTAGTTGCTGCACAAGAGAAAGCAACAGGAGATACGTCTACTTTAGACAATGAAGATCTAGATGTAGTAGATAGAATCTATGCTGCTTATTTAGAAGAGTTTAGAGGTGAAAATGGTCAAACTCAAGATTTAATTGACATAGCCCTTAGCCGTAAAGAAACAACTTTTACAGAAATTAGAGCTGGAATATTAAAAGGTCTTAAGGATGACTATGAATCTTATACAAAAACTCCCGAAACTTTTAAAGCATCTGAACTAGGTGTACAAGATGTTGTAAAATTACGTAGAGAGTTAAACGCTAAACCAGAACTATTTAAAAAAGCAGAAGCATTTAAAGGTGAACCTGTTGATGATTTGTTTGAGTTTGTTAGTAGTAACGGTGAGAGACATCCTGAGCTAAAAGATTATTACAAAGCTTTACGTATACGTGTACCTGATGGTAAGGGTAACTTTAGAATCTTAAGTGGTACAGAAGCTATATATGATCGTGCTGTTACTCTTAAATTACAAGATCCAAAAACTTTATTAATGGATCCTTACGCTAAAGTATTACAGGACTGGAGAAAAGAAAACGATATGAAGACGTTTCCTAGTGAGCAGAAAGCAATGCGTAATATGTTTAGTACAGAAGAACAGCAGGGGTTTAATAACTATTTCACTATGCTATCTGAAAAACGTGGCGGTCAAAATGCTAACCAGTTTACATTTAATCGTAATGGTAATACTTCTGTTAGGCAAAACTTAAATAGGTTGTCTGGAGCACAAGTTGTAGAAGCAGCTAAAAATGGATCAGATAATTTTGGTATGTATAACATGTCAACTGATATGATTCTTGACTTAGATAGACTAGGTCTAATAGATAAAACAAAACCATTTAATGAAGATAGACAAAGTTTTGCAGTTATCAATTTGATGGCAATGAAAGCTAATCGTAAATCAAAAGCGATACGTGGTGCAATTACAGCCGATACAAAAAACTTTGGTAATCTTACAAACTTTACTCAAGAAGAACAGCAAGTACTTAATCAAGTTTTTCCTAACTTAACACAGAATTTTTTTGCACAGTTTCAGAACTTAGAAGGTGAAGTTGCTAAGATAATAATTAGTGATCTTGAAAAAGAAATTAAAGCAAGAGAAGGTAGAAGAGGACAAGAAAGAGCAAGCAAGCAACTGTTACGTGATAAGGGCGATAAGAAAGCTCTAAGATCAGGTCGAGTAACACCACCAGAAAAAGTAAAACCGCCTACAACTATGGAAGAATTATTAGAAGTTCCATCAGTTAAAAAAGCAAGAAGTAAAAATTAATGACTGATTCCAATTATTCAAACTACCGACCCGAGGTAGATCTGGCTGCTGATAAAATTGACGAGTATCTAAAAGAACTAGAAGAGAAAGATGCTCAACAACAAGCAGTAGAACAGGAAGCCACGGAGAAGGAAGATCAGGCTTTAGCACAGCAAGAAGACCCTAGAAACTCAGAAACATGGGGTGCTAAAGCTTTTATAAAAGAGGGGCAGTCTATCGTATCAGGTGGGTTACAAGATACTGCATCCTCAATCGCAACATTTCCTGAGCGTACAGCAGATGCGTTGTCAGGAGAAATGCAAGAGCAACGAGAAACAACTGGTACATACAAACCAGACTGGACACCTTTTGACGCATATGATAACCCTATCGAGACTAAAACTTGGTGGGGTAAACAACTTAGAGGTCTAGTACATTTTGGATCTCTAGCAGTTGGTACAATAGCAGCAGCTAAAGGTGTTGCAGCTACAGGAATTGTATCTATACCAGCTGGACTAACTGCACTAACTGCTAACACACTAGCAAGAGGTGCAGCTGTGGGAGCTGTGTCTGACCTTGTATCTAAAGAGTCGGATGAGCAAAACGCATTAGGTGCACTACGTGACAGATATGGTTGGGCTGATACCCCTATATCTACAAAAGATACTGACTCTCCTGTTATGATGAAAATAAAAAACATTGTAGAAGGTATGGGCATAGGTCTTTTCTTTGACGGTGCAGCATATGTACTAAAGAAAGGTAGTCAACCTGTTATTGACCAGATTGTAAAACGTAACAAAAGTATTAAAGACCAGACAGTAGAAGCTGGTGTAGCACAGTTGCGTAAAGGAGAAGCTGAATTTAGAGCTGATAAAAATGCCCCACTTGCTGAACCACATCAAGGAGCACATCCATCAGAAGTAGATCCACAGCTAGCTCGTGAACAGTTAGAACAAACTCGTAAAAAGTGGGGTCAGGAAGAAGGAGCTACAGGCTCTGTAACCAGACCACTTGAGCGTGAGCGTATAGCACAAGAAGGAGCAACAGACGAAGCTACAGTTGAACGTATTATGCGTGGACTCATGAGTAGTGACAAGTTTGCTAAAGAACTAGAAGCTGCCAAAGGTAGCAGACAGACTTTAGTTAATACATATAGAGATTCTATTGATGCACACCAACGAATTACACAGGGCAGAAATGCTGCTGATATGTCATCAGGTCAATACCTTAAAGAATTACTTGAGGCACAACCTGATATAGTTGATGGAGAAGCTATTTGGACATCTAAAAATGTAGTTGTAGCTGACCTTGTTATAGGTTCGCTAATGAAACAACTAAGAGATACAGGTATAGCTGCTCGTGAAATAGCTGATATAGTAGATATTAATGATATAGATGGACCAGCTAAACAGATAGTTGATACTATGCTAACAGCTTTATACGAAACTAAAAAAGCTAGATTTATAAAATCTGATTCTTTTAGAAACTTAAAAGCTGGTAAACAAAGAAAGGTAGCTATAGAAGATGCTCTTAAACAATCCGTAGCTGACTCTAAAGAGTCGATTATGTCTATGCTTAAAATTACAAAAGATACTCAGGACGATGATATGTTAAACGCCATTATAGAAGCGTTTTCTATTATGGATGATGTAAACAGCCTTGAGGACTTTGACAACTGGGCTAGAACCGTTATTAAAGGTGGTAAATTAAGTGCTAATGACATTGACCGTACTGGTGCTCTAATCAGAGAACTAGAAGGTGTTATGACTAACAGTGTACTATCTGGACCTAAAACACCAGCTCGAGCAATTATGGGTACAGCCAGTGCAACATTTTTACGTCCATTATCTACAGCTTTAGGTGCTGCAATACGTTATCCATTTGATGGCGACGCATCTACACTACGAGCAAGTTTAGCTGCGATTAATGGTATGGTAGAAGCTATACCAGAATCTTTCTCATTATTTAGAACTAAACTAAATTCTTATTGGAAAGGTGATTTAGCTACAATTAAAACCAGATATTCTGAGTTTAGTCGTGGAGATCAAAACTGGGAACTAATACGTAGGTGGGCAGAAGATAGTGGTAGAGCTACAGCTGGTGATACAGCTGCATTTCGTGTTGCTAACATAGCACGTAGAATGAATGATGCTAACTTTTTAACATACTCTACAAAAATTATGGCAGCGACTGACGATGCTTTTGCATACATACTTGGTCGTGCTAAAATGCGTGAAAAGGCTATGCGTAGAGTCATGGACCTACAAGGTAATGGTATACAAACACCAAAAATTAACAAGAAGTTAATGCAAGCATATGAGGATGACTTTTATGGACAGGTGTTTGATGCTAACGGTAATATAACAGACGAAGCTACAGGTTTTGCACGTAAAGAGGTTACTCTTACACAGGAACTTACAGGCTTTGCAAAAGGTTTAAACGATGTATTTACAGCTACACCACTAGCCAAACCATTCTTTTTGTTTGCTAGAACAGGTGTAAACGGACTTGCACTGACAGGTAAGTATACCCCCGGTTTTAACTTTCTTGTAAAAGAATTTAATGATATAGCACTTGCTACTGCTGATAATTTAGGAGACGTAGGTAAGTATGGTATTACAAACCCTACTGAACTTGCTAATGCTAAAGCTTTACAAACAGGTAGATTAGCTATAGGTGCTGGAGTAGTTATGATGGCTACACAGGCATGGATGCGTGGAGATCTAAACGGCAACGGACCAGTTGATAGACAGAAGAGACAGATGTGGATAGATGGTAAGTGGGAACCAAGAACTATAAAGCTAGGTGCTGTACGTGTTGGTTACGATGCTTTTGAACCATTTAACCTTATTATGTCTACTATAGCTGACGTCGGCGACGCAAGCGAGCTGATGGGCGAAGAGTGGACAGAAACTGAACTACAAAAAATTTCGTTGGTTGTAGCACAGGCTGTTACAAGTAAGTCTTATCTTGCTGGTATACAGTCATTTGTAGACTTATTCGGTGGTAGACCCGGACAATTTGATAGAATTATAGCTGGATTAGGTAACAATATTATACCTATGTCTGGTTTACGTAACGAGCTAGGTAAACTATTTACACCATACATGCGTGAAATAGGGTCTGGTATTGACCAGTCAGTTCGTAACCGTAACTTAATTACTGAACAAATACCCGGTGTAAAACAGCTACCAATTAAGTATGACATGCTAAATGGTCAGCCTATTAAAGATTGGGACTTTTTAACTCGTGCATACAATGCAGTAAGTCCAGTACAATTAAACTTAGATCAAAGTGCTGGCAGAAACTTTCTGTTTGACAGTGGTTATGATTTACGTATGTCTACATATTATGCACCTGATAGCACAAACTTAACTGACTCTCCTAGAGTTAGATCTGAGTTTCAACGTTATATTGGTATGCAAAATTTAGAACGTGAATTAGATAAACTAGCTGTAGATTCAAAAATTATAGCGTCTATGGAAAAAATGTATTCTGACATTAAGATGGGTCTACGAGACCAGTATGATGCTAGAGATTACTACCATAACATTATAATAGACAATTTGTTCCAGAAAGCACGTCGTAGAGCATGGGCACAAATGCGAGAAAACCCAGAAGCTATAACATTAATGGAAGAACTTAGAAAGAAAAGAGTTAGAAAACTAACTAAAAAACAAGAAACTCGTAACATCCTCAACATTTATAAATAATGGCAACAACATTCGTAGATTACACTGGGGATGGAAACGCAACTAAATCGTTTTCTTTCCCATCAATAAAAGAAGCTGATATTAAAGTTAAAGTTGATGACGTCTTAAAGACAGTCAGCACACACTATAATATAACTAGCTACACAACAACTGGCGGTGGTAACATAGTATTTACTTCCGGCAATATTCCAACAAGTCCAGCTGATATTCACATATACCGTGATACAGATGTGGACAGTGCTAAAGCCACCTACACAGCAGGCTCATCAGTCAAAGCTGGTGATCTTAACAATAACCATACACAATTATTGTATGCGTTACAAGAAGAACAGAATCAATTAGTTAGATTAGGTAATATAAAAGACGCCGCAGTTATTACATCTAAGATTAAAGACCTTAATGTAACAAGAGCTAAAATAGCTAATGATGCTATTGATGGTACAAAGATAGCTGATGACAGTATTAATTCAGAACACTATGTAGCTGGATCTATAGATACAGAGCATATCGCTGACGCACAGATTACACATGTTAAGTTAGCTAACGACTCTGTAGATGGAGACAACATACAAGATGATGTTATAAATTCTGAGCACTATGTAGCAGTTTCTATAGATACTGAGCACATTGCAAACGAAAATATAACTACTGCTAAACTAGCTGCTGATGCAGTTACAGCATCTAAACTAGCAGATAATGCAGTAGTCACAGATAACATTGTAAATGGTAATGTAACACACGTTAAGTTAGCTAATGATGCAGTAGACGGAGACAATATTGCAGACGATTCTATTAACTCAGAACATTATGTAGATGGTAGTATTGACACTGCACACATAGCAGATAGTCAAATAACTACAGCTAAAATAGCAGCAGATGCAGTAACTAATGCTAAAATAGCTGACGATAGTATTGATTCTGAGCACTATGTAGACGGATCTATTGATACAGCCCACATAGCAAATGCACAGATAACTACAGCTAAAATTGCAGATGGTGCAATTACTGATGCAAAAATTGCTGGTGGTTCTCTAGATAACAGATACTACACAGAAACAGAGTTAGATGCTGGTCAGTTAGATAATAGGTATTATACAGAAACAGAATCTGACGCTAGATACTTTAACATAAGTACTGGAGACACTATTAAAGATGGTGATTCATTTCCAGACAATGATACAACTATTGCAACAACCGCAGCTATTAATGACAGGATAATTGATCTTGTTGATGATGTAGGTGGTTTTGTACCTATAGCTAATCAGACAAGTTTTCCAACAGCTAACCCTGATGTAAACAATGGTACTGGTACTATTGTATCAATTTCAGCAGCTTCAACTAACTTAGCTCCTAGTGGAACTACAGTTACTATTGCAAATGGAGCTGGTGCTGGTAATACTGTTACTATAACAGGAGTGCCTGTTACCATACCTTCGGGCTTTGGATTCTTGGTAGAAACAACTTCTACACTACATACCTATACATTCCATAGATTAAATCCAAAAGCAACAGAGGTTACAACTGTAGCTGGTATTGCATCTAACATTACAACAGTTGCAAATAATACAGCTAATATAAATGCTGTTGCAGCGGATGCTTCAGATATAGGTGTAGTAGCAGCTGATGGTACTGACATTGGATTAGTTGCAGGGTCTATAGCTAATGTAAATACTACAGCTGGTTCAATAGCCAATGTAAATACTACAGCTACAAACATAGCTAACGTAAACAACGTAGGAAATAATATATCTAATGTTAATGCTGTTCATAGTAACGCATCTAATATAAATAGTGCTGTATCTAATGCAAGTAACATTAACAGTGCAGTATCTAATGCAAGTAATATAAATTCAGTTGCTGGTTCTATATCTAATGTTAATACAACTGCTACAAATATTAGTGACGTAAATACTGTTGCAAGCAATATAACTAACGTAAATAATTTTACAGATAAATATCAAATAGCATCTTCTCCACCAACAACAGACGGTGGCGGTAACGCATTAGCAGAAGGTGACTTATATTTTGATACTACTGCTGACGAACTAAAAGTTTATAGTGGTAGTGCTTGGCAAGGTGGAGTAACAGCTAGTGGTAACTTTGCAGCTAAAACTGGTAATACATTCACTGGTACTAACATACATAACGACAACGTAAAGTCTATATATGGTACAAATTCTGACGGATTAGAAGTATTTCATAATGGCAGTGATTCTGTAATTAACGACCAAGGTACAGGTAGTCTAAAACTACAAACTGGTGGTAATACAAAAGTAGAAATTACTGGTACAGGAACTTCTGTTACAGGTAATATTGTTGTCTCAGGTAACGTAGATGGAAGAGACGTAGCAGCTGATGGTACTAAATTAGATGGTATATCTAGTAGTGCTATTGCTAACGTAGTCCAAGATACTACACCTCAACTTGGTGGTGACTTAGATGTACAGTCTAGTAAAGTAACTACAAGTACAAGTAACGGTAATGTTAAGATAGAACCTAACGGTACAGGTGTTGTAGAAGTCAGAGGAGCTGGCGGTAACGATGGTACACTACAGCTTAACTGTTCTCAACAGAGTCATGGTGTAAAAATTAAGTCACCAGCTCATAGTGCTGGAGCAAGTTATACACTTACTCTTCCTACCAGTATTGTAAATAATGGTGCATTAAAAACAGACTCTAGTGGTAACTTAAGTTTTGGTTTAATTTCAAATGTAAACATTGGTGCTGGTGGTATTGCTTCAAGTAATATGGGTACTAACTCTGTAGGCACAGCAGCTATAGGGCCAGAAGTTGTTACTACAGCTAAACTTGCAAATGATGCAGTTACAAATGCAAAAGTAGCTGATGATGCAATCAACACATCTCAGATTGTAAATGGTGCAGTTAATGCAGATAAACTAGATGGTAATGCAGTTACTACAGTTAAGATTGCAAGTGGTGCAGTTACTACTGCGAGATTAGCTGATGACGCAGTTACAACAGCTAAATTAGCTGATGACGCAGTTACAGCAGCTAAAATTGCAAACAATACAATTACAGCAGCTCAAATAGCAAACGGTGCTATAGGAACAAGCCAAATAAATAATGATGCAATAACAACACAACAAATAGCTGATGGAGCTATTGTTAACGATGACATAAACGCAAGTGCAGCGATAGCTGGTTCTAAATTAGCAGATGATTCTATATCTTTAGCAAAATTAGTACATGGTACATCTAGCAATAACGGAAAGTTTTTAAGAGCTAATAATGGTGCAGACCCTACGTTTGAAAGTGTTATTACTGATCTTGTAAATGACACATCACCACAGTTAGGCGGTGACTTAGCAAGTAATGGGAATGATATTCTCATGGCTGATTCAGATAAAATAAAGCTGGGAACTGGAAATGATTTAATTCTTCGGCATGATGGTAGTAATTCTTTCATAGACGAAGCTGGTACAGGAGATTTACTGTTAACAGCTACTGCTGGTAGTATTCAACTTAAAAAGAATACTGGCGACAAAATGGTTCAAGCTACTGTTGGTGGAGCAGTAGAGCTATATCACAACGGAAGTAAAAAGCTTGAGACGCAAGCTGATGGAGTTCTTGTAACTGGTAAAATTCAACCTACAAGTCATATATACCAAAACGATGATTTAAAACATCATTTCGGATCTAGCCAAGACTTATCAATCTATCACAGTTCTAGTGACAACAACTCTTACATAGAAGAGTCTGGAAGTGGAAATCTAGTTGTAAAAGCAGATGATTTTTATATACAAAATGCTGGAGCTAACCATACACAACTTATATCAGATTCTGATGCTGACGTAAAGTTATCCTTTAACGGTACAGAAAAATTCCAGACTACTACTGACGGAGCTAAAGTCATGGGTACTGGTAACTTTGTTTTACCTTCTGGAAATACATCTGAAAGAGGTTCAGCTTCAACTGGTGCTATACGTTATAATACTCAAACTAACCAACTAGAAGTATATAACGGAAGTGCATGGGCTGGAGTTGGAGCAAGCTCACCACAGATTTATAAAGTAACAAACACTACAACTACTGGTGCTGCTGGTACAAGTATGGTTATTACTGGAGAAGATTTTGTAAATGGTGCAACTGTACATTACATGGGTGGCGATGGTACTTCTGTTGCTGCTGGTTCAGTAGCTTTTAACAGTGCTACACAACTAACAGCAGTTAGCCCTGCATTACTTGTAGCTGGTGCTCCTTATTCTATTAAGGTAACTAACCCTGATGGCGGTGAAGCTGTTGCTGCACCCGAAGTAGAAGTTAGTGCTGGTGCTGCTCCAGTTTGGTCAACAGCTGCTGGACAGCTTGGTAGTAACCAAGTTAAAAACGTAGCTGTTAGTGGACTAACTGTTGCTGCTACAGATGCTGATGGTGCTGTTACATATTCTGAAACAACAAGTGTGTTAACATCTAACGCTAACACCCCTACTGCAACTATGAACTTGGCACTAAACAGTTCTACAGGTGCTATTACAGGTACAGCTCCAAACGTTACATCTGATACAACTTACAACTTTACACTTAGAGCAACTGATACTGCTGGTAATACAGTAGATCGTGCATTTAATATTGTAGTTCTTGCTGCACCCGCAGCTATTTACTGGTTTAGAGGTTCAGCTCAAGGTGGATCAGGTACAAGATCAGGTACAACTTGGAGTCATACAGGATATAACCCTAACGCTTCTGGTGGTGGTAATGATAACTCAGATAGAATACGTGTTTATGGTAATGGTACTGGCGGTACATACGCTGGATTCCATCACTTTATGTACAGTAATGCCATTGTTATTCCAGTAGGTCACGACAGAGTTGATGTTAATGTTAACAGTTGGTACTCTAACAACTATCAATATAACCAAGGTTTTGGTTGGACCTCATCACAACCAAGTGGTAACTCACACGGTTCTGGAACGTTTGGACATAGAAACAAGGGTTCTCATGGAAGTGGTTTACACACAAACGAAGTCCCATCACAATATCAAGGTGTAACCAGTTATTTCCAAATGTTTGGATTTGGTGGACAAAACGGTGTTTTCTATCAAGAAATTAACTTAATTAAGTCATATAACGTAAATAATCCTTAATGGAAATACCCACCATAATAATTCCACCAGTAGATAATATAGAAACAATATCCATACCTTTACCAACAGCTGACGTACCGAGTTATGTACCTCTGGTAGTACCTCCAAGTGATCTTAGAGAACCAGAAGGTACAAAGCCGGTAGAAACAGCTGAACCACCCAAACCTACTTTACCACCTCCTTTTCCGCCATATCCTTTACCTCCAAGTGATATTTTAGTTCCTACAGTTATAACAGCAGTTACGGCTGTAGCAGCAACAACTGTAGCTACTCCTATTATACAAGATATAAAAGAAAAGATAACTAAGTTTTTAAACAATAAAATAAAGAAATGGAAAGAAAGCCGGAAGAAAAAAAAGGAATCTTTACAAAGCTCAAAGAAAACATAGATGACCATGATGAACAGATGCAAGTACTAGGTGCAGCAGTGCGTCTAGGTGTTGTAATCTGGTCAGGGTTTATTATTACACTAAGTTATGTTGAGCTGCCTATGATTAAAAAGTCAGCTACAGCAGGCGATATCACTTTCGTCGCTTCGATTTTTACTGGTGCACTAGCCACGTTTGGCTTGTCTACTGGTAATGGTAAAAAAGACAAAGAAAACAAACCAAAGACATGAAGAAACTAATTCTTCTCTTAGCATTGTTATCACCCACAGTTGCTAGAGCCAATACTGTCACGCCCCAGTTTACTACAGGGTCGATGAACAGCACCACTACTACAACCCAAACGATAACTGAGGTCGAGCAACGTCAGGTTTTCGGAGCTGCCGTGAATACATGGAACGGTAGTAATATCACAGCATCAGCTAGTGCTGGTATATCTGGTGGGGATGCAGTATTTACTGTAACTGATACCACATTACCATGGACTTTAGAGACTACAACTAGAGCTGCTGGCGTCGTAGAACAATGGGATACTACAAGAAACTATACAATAAACTCCACTACTACATCGCTGTCTGTATTCTCTCAGTAGGACCAGCGTTTGCAGAAGGAGATACAAATAATAGTTCTAATCCTGTAGCTGCGGCTACGGGTAACGTGACGAATCAAGCGGTGCAATTCCAAAACAATGGAGCACCGTCTCGTCAAAACTATGGTCCTAACATATCATGTAATGGATCAACAATGACATTCAGTCCATTCTATATGGGCAATGATACACAACCAGAAACAGAAGATGGTTATGTCATATCAGAAAACTGGGGGTTTCAGATTAACTTCTCAGTACCTCTAGATAAGCGTGGTCTTGAGCAATGTAGAGAGATTGCCAAGCGTCAAGAGGAAAAGATGAAACTAGACTACGAGCTTGTACGAGCACTTAAATGTGCAGAACTACAACGTCAAGGTTTTACTATAAGACCGGGTACACGTGTAGCTTTTCTATGTCAAGACATCGTACCTATACAATCTTTGTTACCACCGAAACCAAAAGAAAAGAAATTTGGATTATTTTAAATGAGCACACTATCTAGAATACTAGCAGAACGTGAAGAAGCTGCTAAGAAAGCTGCAACTAAAAAAAAGAAAGCAGCTGCAAAGAAAACCACTAAAACCACTGAATCATGATCACATTAGTAAAACCAATCTTATTTGCCTTTATTAAAACTACAGCAGTTAAAGAACTGATAGTCAAATTACTAGAGGCATATGCAAAATCTACAGATAATACTGTTGATGACAAGCTAGTTGAGCTAGTTAAGAAAAACTTATTAGGAGAATAACATGGCATCTGGTGCAAGTAACGGAGCTAAAAAAGTTAAGATCTTTAACGATGGCGTATTAGACGGTGTAAATGTAGCACAAAATATTAGTGGTATGCCAGATCATGTATACGACTCTATTAAGAGACAGTACAGTGGTAAGGACTACACCATAGAAGACAAGAAGAACGTAATTAACCACTACAAAAAGAAAAACAAAAAAGGTACAGTCTAATGGATGAACTAAAGAAACTACCTAGAAAAGCAACAGAAGAAACCTTTAATGAGCTACACTATCTTGTTACAGAGGACTTTCTACATAGAATAAAGAGTGGAGAAGCGACTACACAAGATTTAAAAGCAGCATGTGACTGGTTAAAAACCAATGACATAACAGGTGTTGCCTACGATGGTAGTCCTTTAGACAAACTCAATAAACTTCTACCTACCGTTGACCCTTCACTCGTTAAGAGGAAAGTATATGGCAAAAACTTCTGAATACTACAAGAAGAATCCAAAAGCTGCCGCTAAAAGGCGTAAGCAGCAGAAAAAATACAACAAAACTAAGAAAGGTCTGGAGATTAGAGTTAATGCAAACAAACTTAATAGAAAACTTGGTACATATGGCAACCGTGACGGAATGGATGCCGCCCATTATAAGGGCAGTAAAACCAAAGGCAGAAAACAAAAGCCATCTATTAACCGACGTAGCAGACTTAAAATCAAAAAATGACCCCATTACTACCAAACCCTGATCACTATTTACACAATTTAATAACCATGACAAGTTCAGATTCTAAAAGGCTCTGGAGAAGAGCCATCAAAGAGCACTTCAATTGTACATGTGTTTATTGCGGAGAAACTTATGATTTACAAAAACTCACCATTGACCACGTACGTCCAAAATGTAGGGGCGGAGAAGATGTGGCAACAAATGTTGTACCGTCGTGTAGGAGATGCAATCAGGAAAAAGGTAGTAAAAACTGGAGGGACTGGATGAGGTCGACAT
>OCZA010000126.1_pt1 | contig 26905 bp, 27 predicted proteins | sample 1539021 | NCBI WGS metagenome assembly OCZA01 (sample SAMEA2619376, study PRJEB22493) | marine metagenome | biome: marine biome (ENVO:00000447); feature: surface water layer (ENVO:00002042); material: "saline water (ENVO:00002010), including plankton (ENVO:xxxxxxxx)" | depth 5 m | reverse complement strand
ACATTAATGCATCATGAGCCTCAAAATGCTCTGGGCCCTCGAAATAAGCATCATTCGTAGCCACTAAAGGAATCTGATAATCAAAGGCTAAATTCAAAACAGCTTCTTCATTTAACCGGTAGTCAACAATACCCAATCTTTGTATTTCAATATAGAAGTTGTCATTAAATTCTCTTTTAAAGTCAGAAACAAATTGTTTAGACTGTTTTGTAATCATGGTTCCCGTTGAATGGGTTAATATTGAATTATTTCCACCAGATAAGATGATTAGGCCTTCTTTTAACTTAATTAATTCATCAAGTCTTACATATGCATCTCCTTTATTAAGAGTATAAGCATTTGAAATACATTTTAATAAGTTCTCGTATCCCTCATTACTTTTTGAAAATATATTCAAATAGAAATATAGATCTTTATCCTCAATATTTTCATGTAGATATTCTTTTGGTGTTTTAACTTTTATATTGCACCCTAAAATTGGCTGAACTCCAACTTTTGAAATTTGCTCGCTAAACTCTAATGCGCCAAACATATTATTGTTGTCAGATATGCCAACAGCTGGCATTGAAAATGACTGGCATAGTTCGGCTATTCTCGCAATTGGTAACGCTCCTTCAGATAGCGAATACTCTGTTTTATTTGTTAAGTGAACAAAGTCAGCCATTAACTAAGATCAATCCTTCTGTCAGACTTATTTGCCCATTCTTGATTATGCGTAGCCATTATTAATGTCATTTTTTCTGATTCGATATAATCAATTAAGTATTTAAAAACATTTACTGAATTTTCATGGTCAAGATTTCCCGTGGGTTCATCAGCGATAACTATATCTGGCTTATTTATTAAAGCTCTAGCTATTGCAACTCTCTGCTGCTCACCGCCAGATAAACTATTTGGAAAATGTGATTTTCTATGGCTAATATCAAAAATATTCATTAATTCGTTTGCTTTTTCACTAGCTGCGTCTTTGGCTTCACCTCTCAAAATAAGAGGAAGTATAATATTTTCAATCGCGCTAAAGTTGTCAAATAAATTATAATTTTGATAAATAAATCCAAAATTATTTCTTCTTACTTTACTTTTTTCGTTACTATTTTGATTTGAAATAATTTTATCATTCAATAAAATTTGACCTTGATCAATGGAGTCTATTAAACCGACTAAATTTAATAAGGTTGTTTTACCTGATCCTGAAGGTCCAGTAATCGAAATAAATTCACCTTTATTAACGGCAAGATTAAAATTATCAAATATAGTAATGTATTCACTACCTTGCCTATAAGACTTAGAAATATTTGATAAAACTAGAATATTTTTATCCATTTCCAAGTATACCTTTAATTTCAGTTTTAGAAGCTTTGTAGGCTGGATAGATTGTAGCAATAATTGATACTGATAATGAAAATATAAATATTATTACAATTTGATTTACATCTATATTAGTCGGCATTTTGTCTAAATAATAAAATTCAGAAGGAAAAAGATTTAAATCAAATGAATTATTTAAAAAGTTTCTTACAGAATCAATGTTCATAGTGAATAGTATTCCTAAGATTGTTCCTAGTATTGTTCCAGACGTACCTATAATAGAGCCAACAATTAAAAAGATTCTTAAAACTGAACTATCACTAGTGCCAATTGTTTTTAATACTGCAATTTCTTTAGATTTTGTTTGTACAAGAATAAATAAGCTCGTAATCACATTGAATGCAGCAATGACAATAATTAAAGATAAAACAAAGAACATTAATTCACGTTCAGTTGCTAGAACCTCCCAAAAAGAACTGTTCAGCTCTATCCAATCTCTAATAATGTAAGTATTTCCATATACTTCCGATATTTCTTCTTTTACGATTTGTAAGTCAGCAATATCACTTAGGTGAACTTCAATTGTAGAAACTAAATTTTCAATACCTATAAGTGACTGAATATTTGATAATGAAGTATATGCAAAGTTACTATCATACTCGCTCATTCCTGAAGTAAAAATCCCAGTAACAGCCATGTTTTGACTTTTTGGAATTTGACCAAAAGGTGTTGAAAGCATGCTAGATGAAAGTACCTTAACGTTCTCACCAGGAATAACATTTAACGCTAATGCTAAGTCTGATCCTAATATTATACTATTTTTTACATTTATTTCTTCATTGTTACCGATGCTTTGCGAAAATGAGTAGTGTTTTATGTTTTCTTCTACGAAAGATTTTAAAACAATGCCTGTAGTTCTATCATCTGAGCTAATAAGGGCTTGAAGAGTTATATTGGGGTCAATAAATTTAATCAGAGGTACGTCTGAGAGCTCTTCTTGATATTCAAAATATTTATCATTTTTTTGTATGAATATATGTCCATTAAAACCGATAATTCTCTCTTTTAACTCGATATGAAAACCATTCATCACTGACATTACAATTATTAATGTTGCGACACCAATACATATGCCTATGAAAGATAACCAAGAAATAACTGAGAGTAATCCGCCTTTTCTAAGAGGAACAAGATATCTAAATGCTATAAATCTTTCAAAATAATTAAATGGCACTTTATGATGGAAATCTTTTGATGAATTCATCAATCTTATCGATATTTATAAATTCTGAATTTCCAGTCCTTCTATTTTTATATTCAATCTCATTATCTGATTTTGATTTATTGCCGATAATAATTTGATGGGGAATGCCGATCAAGTCCATACGAGAAAATTTAACTCCTGCGTTGTCTTTTTTATCATCATAGATAGTTTCATATTTATTAGAGATATAGTTATAAATTTTTTCTGCATTACTAGAAACTATTTCGTCTTTTGGAGATAGGTTTATTATTCCAAATAAGAATGGAGCAACGACGTCAGGCCATATTATGCCTTTTTCATCATGTGAAGTTTCTATGATTGCGCCTACTAGTCTCGATATTCCAATTCCATATGAACCCATGTATACAGACTTCTCTTTACCATCAAAATCAAGTACATTCGCTTTCATTGATGTTGAATACTTTGTGCCAAAACTAAAGATGTGCCCTACTTCAATGCCCTTAGACTGCATTTGATTTTGTTTATCTACATTCTTGTTAAACTCAGACTCATTATATTTATCGTCAGAAACCGAGTAATAAGATTTAAATTTTTCTACTGGTTTTTTTAAATCCCCTTCATAATCAATTTCATTAATAGAGTCATCTTCTTGTAATATTCTTTGATCAAAATATATGTCACTTTCACCAGTCTTAGACAGGATAACAAATTCATGTGACAAATCTCCTCCAATGGGTCCAGTATCAGCAGCCATTGGGATAGCTTTTAAACCCAATCGTGCAAAAGTTTTTAAGTAACATATGAAAAATCTATTGTAAGAGTCTTCAGATTTCATTTCATCAATATCAAATGAATAAGCATCTTTCATTAAAAATTCTCTACCTCGCATAACTCCAAATCTTGGCCTTAATTCATCTCTAAATTTCCATTGTATGTGATAAAGTAATTGAGGAAGTTCTTTATAAGACTTTATTGAACGTCTAAAAATATCAGTTACTTGCTCTTCGTTGGTTGGGCCATAAAGCATCTGTCTATCATGACGATCGTTAATTCTTAACATCTCTTTGCCGTAATCTTCATATCGACCGCTTTCATTCCAAATGTCAGCTGGTTGTATAGTTGGCATTAGAATTTCATTTACACCTGCATTATTTTGCTCATCTCTCACAATATTTTCAATCTTTTTCAAAACCCTTAATCCAATAGGTAGCCATGAATAGATACCTGAACTGGACTGACTGATCATTCCAGATCTAAGCATTAGAGTGTGAGAAATAATTTCCGCTTCGGTAGGAGTTTCTTTTAAAACAGGTAATAAATATTTAGATAACTTCATTCATATAAAAAAGCTTTAAGATAAACATCAAAAAACCATCATTATTTAGAAAAAAGTATATGATAAACCAGATAATTACTGAAACAAATGTTGTGATTAGAAATTTCTTAAATATCTGTGGATTATTGGGCGCTCCAGGATCCTCACCCTCAATTGCTATTTTTTTATTTGAATTGTTGATGTTTATAGGCAGAGACAAAAAGAAGATAAGCCACCAAATAAGAAGAAAGATAATAATTGAGCCTGTTATGCCCAATTTTAAACTTCTTCAAGCTCGATTAATGTTCCATTGCAACTTTTTGGATGAAGAAAGACAACAGGTTTTCCATGGGCGCCAGTTCTTGGCTTGCCAGTTCCTGTAATAGAAACTTCATGCGTATTTAATTTTTCAACTGCTTGATTAATATCTTCGACTTCTAAACAAATATGATGCATTCCCCCTTTAGGATTTTTATCCATAAACTTTTCAATAGGAGAGTCTTCACCGAGCACTTGTAAGAGTTCTATTTTTGTGTTTCCCAAATCAATAAATATAGTGGTAACACCATGATCAGGTTGTTCCACTGGCTCAGATACCTTTGCTCCAAAGATGCTTCTGTACTGCTCAGCGGCTTCATTGATGTTTGGGACAGCTATTGCTATATGATTTAATTTTCCAATCATTCTAATTAAATATGAACAATACTTATATTTGTCAAAGGTTTTTTGCGAGAGTGCTTATAAATCAGGTTTCTAGAGAGAGTTTCAAGTTTCTGATAAATCTTTTTTTCCTTTTTTGATATATTGTTTTTGTCATCAAAGAATTTATAAATTTCTTCTTCAAGAATATTTATTACTTCGTCACTATCATATTCATCATCACTTAATATGCCGCTAGAAAAAATAACAGGTTCATTCTTAAGATTCATTTTTTTGTCTAAAACGCACGTTATATTCAATACTCCATTATAACTCATTCTTTTTCTATCTTTAATATGACTACTGTTATAATCAACTAGTCGGTTTCCATCTAGATACTGCCTTCCAGATTTACATTGATCATATATATAAGGTGAACCTGGTGCGAGCTGTAGAATATCACCATTAGATATTTGCATTGGAAACTGAACACCAAGTTCTTTGGCTAGAGAAGAGTGTCTTTTTAAATGTCTAAACTCTCCATGCACAGGAACAGATATTTTTGGCTTTACATGTTCATACATATCTACCATTTCATCAAGACATGGATGTCCTGAAACATGAATATCTTCATCATATTCGGTAATTACTTCAGCACCAAGTTCAGAAAGACGATTAAATAGTTTAAATATTTTTTTCTCGTTGCCAGGAATAATTTTGGATGAAAAAATTACACAATCATCTTGATCAATATCAATGTGCGGGAAATCTTGATTTGATATCCTCATCATTGCACCTCTTGGTTCCCCTTGACTACCCGTGCATAGGTAGAGGACCTCGTGTTTTTTCTTTTTTGCAGCGTCCTTTTCCGATAAAATTACATCTATATCTTTTAAAATTCCGTTTTGCCGCGCAACTGATATCATTCTATGCATTGATCGACCTAAAACAACCAGCGACCTTCCAGACTCTTTAGCGGCCGCAGCAATTGTTTCTAATCGCGCAACATTTGAAGCGAATGAAGTAACGAAAACTCTATTTTTTAACTTTTTAATAACACCCGCAAGATTTCCTCGAACCGTCGATTCTGAACCCGAACGTCCACTTGTTAATACATTCGTTGAATCGCAAACCATTGCAAGCACTTCCTCACTATTTTCTTTTAATTTATTAAAATCAATTGACTCTCCTACAATAGGATTGTCATCAATTTTCCAATCGCCAGTGTGATAAATGGTGCCCAATTTTGTCTTAATAAATAATGAATTTGGCTCTGGTATAGAGTGTGTCAGTGTTTGAAATTTAATATCGAATGGTTTGATTTGAATTTCAGATGATAGATCGACTATATTTAATTTATCTTCAATATTTATACCTCTCTCCTCAAACTTTAATCTTATAATTGAAGCAGTAAATGCAGTTGCATATATCGGACACTTCAAGTCTGGCCATAAATAAGCTAATCCACCGACATGGTCTTCATGGGCGTGAGTAATAATTATTCCTTGAAGATTTTCTTTTCTTTCTTTTATGAATTCATGGTCTGGTAATATCACATCAACCCCAGGAGTTGTATCATCTCCAAAAGTAATGCCTACATCGACAATTAGCCATTTCATATCATCAATCTCATTGCCATAACCATAGAGATTCATGTTCATGCCTATTTCTCCAGTTCCACCTAATGGCAGAAAAACTAGTCTGCTATTTTTACTCATATATTTTTTTGCTTATTATGATCAGGCCGTTCAAAGTAAGATCATTTTCAAAGTAATTAATGCAATTTAAATCTTTTGCAAATAGTTTCGACAAACCGCCTGTAGCAATGGTTTTTGCATTCAAACAGTCATTTTCCTTTTTTAACTTATCAACCAACCCCTCAATAAGACTGATATAGCCCCAATAGATACCAGATTCCATGGCATGAATTGTATCTTTACCAATAAGTTGAGCTGGTCTTTTAAAATCAATATGTGGCAATAAAGCAGTACCGTCAGAGAGTGATTTAATGGATAAGTTGACCCCAGGACATATCAACCCTCCCGCATAGCTGCCATTTTTATCTACTACATCTAAGGTTGTTGCGGTTCCAAAATCAACAATAATTAAAGGAGGCTCATATTGTTTTACTGCAGCAATAGCATTAATTATTCTATCATCACCAACTTCGCTTGGTTTATCTAAAGTAAAAGATATAAACTTTTCAAGATCAGATGTTCTCAGTTCAACAATTTTCAAATCATCTCTAATACTTTTTATAAAATTAGTTAATTCATATTGAGCGTTTGGCACTACACCAGAAATAATAACTGAATTGCTATCAGATAAAAAATTTTTTAATTCAACTAAATCAGTACTAATATTATCTTTTTGAGCATTCACTATGACAGATGTTTCTATTCTCATTTGGGAAACAAGCTCACCTTTAACAATGTTTCCAAATAAGATATTTGTATTACCTATATCTACAATTGTTCTCACATTAATAGTCAAATGACAATTCTCCTGCATTTAATTTAATATTTTTATTATTTGCGTTTATAATAATTTCAAAGTCTTTAGATATATCAATTAATATTCCTTCTAATACTTTATCATTTGTCATAAATTTTACTGTCTTATTATAATTCCAGCATTTACTTTTGTATTCATCTATTAAAAGAGCTTCTGAATTATTTATTAATTTTTCTAAATACTCATTAAGAATGATTTCCAGGGATTTAATTAAATCCATGGTATTCATACTCTTCTGCACTATAGCATTTAAGGATGTCGTGTTTTTCCCCTCTATAATTGGATGGTGTGCAACGTTAATACCTATTCCTATAATTGAAAAGTTTTTGCTTTGAGAGAGAGAGTTTTCAATTAGTACTCCTGCCAATTTAGCGTCATCATAGAGAATATCATTTGGCCATTTTATTTTTAAAGGTTTATTATCCGTAATCACTTTTGAAATACATTGATGCAAAGATAATGCAACAATACATGATAAAAAAGGAAGTCTATCTAGAGGAAAATCAATAGGTAGAACTAAAGAAGCAAGTAAATTGCCCTCTTGTGATACCCATTTTTTATTACCCCGTCCTCTACCTGCAGTTTGCTTGCCGGCTATAATCCAAGTAGGAGAGAAAATTTTTTCTTTATCAATAAGTCTCTTACTTTCAAGATTTGTGCTGTCTATGACATCATAATGGATGATTGCTGATTTAGATAACATGTCTATTAATAAAAAGATTTTATAGCATATTCTGAAAGCTGTATAATTGGTGCAGGATATATGAAAAACAAAATGACTAAAAAAGAAGATGGGTAGAACAGAACTTGAAGTGATCGGATATTCACTCCATCAAACTCTTCTTTTGGTTCATCAAAATACATTATCTTTACAATACGAAGATAATAGAAAGCGCTAATAACACTTGCAATGATTCCTATAACCGCAAGAAACACCATATTACTTTCTAAAGCTGCAACGAAAATATAAAATTTACCAAAAAAACCGGCTAAAGGAGGTATACCCGCTAGTGAAAACATCATTAACGCAACTAAGATAGTAGTAAATGGATGATTTTTATACATACCTGAAAGGTCAGATATATTTTCAAAGTATGCATCATTCCTCTTTAAACTAAGTATAACTGTGAATACGGAAACATTCATGACCAAGTAAATCATTAGATAAATCAAAAGTGATCTCAGCCCCTCACTAGAAACACAAGCAACGCCGATTAGCGCGTAACCTATATGGCCTATTGAACTGTACGCCATTAATCTTTTAATATTTGTTTGGGCTATTGCTGCAAAAGCAGCAAGCATCATAGATGCAATTGAAATAAAAAATATTATTTGCTGCCAATCCAAATACAGCTCTCCAAAAGAATTAAATAAAAACCTTACCAATAAGCCCATCGCAGCAATTTTTGGTGCGAGAGCAAAGAAAGCGGTTATAGGTGTCGGAGCGCCTTGATATACATCTGGAGTCCACATATGAAAAGGAACTGCAGAAACTTTAAACGCAAGGCCTGCTAACACAAAAACTATACCTATTAAGAGGCCTAGGCTCTCAGAGTTGTAATTGACAGCGATCAAATTAAAATTTGTATTTCCTGAAAAACCATAGATGTAGGAAATTCCAAATAATAATAAACCCGATGAAAGAGCCCCTAATATAAAATACTTAATACCAGCCTCTGATGACAAAAGACTATTTCTATTAAGTGCGGCTAATACATAAAGACTCAGTGATTGCAGTTCTAGCCCAATAAACATAGCAAGCAAATCGTTTGCAGATACCATGACCATCATTCCCAAAGTTGAGAAAAGAATTAGTATTGGAAATTCATATAAATTTATGTGCAGGTCTTCTCTACTTGATACAAACATCACTAATGTAACAATCGATCCTATGAAGATCATGATTTTAAATAAAGACGAGAACTCATCAATGACGTAACTATTTAAATATATAGACTGATAAGGTTGATTAATAACAAGTGCTACTGCTATGAGTAATGATAGAATGGCAAGATTATTAATAAGTTTAATATTTTTTATAAATAATCCAAGAATGAGTAATATTAATGCAGAGCAAAAAATAAAGATTTCTGGTATTATGTGTAAAATATTCTCCATTAAATTAATTTAATTTACCGTTAACTTGACTCACAATTTTTTTTGCTGATGGCTCGATAATATCTATAACTGGTTTTGGATATATGCCAATAAATATTGTCAGAGTAATAAGTGGAACGAATATTATTATTTCTCTTCGGGTTAAATCTAACATCTCTGACAAATCATCTTTAATCAAGGCACCGAAAATCATTCTACGATAGAGCCATAGAGAATATGTTGCCGCTAATACAACGCCGGTGGTAGCAAATACAGCAAAATAAGTATTTATACTAAATATTGAAAGTAATACTAAAAATTCTCCAACGAAACCGCTTGTTCCTGGTAACCCAAGACTAGCCAAAATGAAAATCATAAATGTAAATGCATACATTGGCATTTTACTTACCAATCCACCATACCTGGAAATTTCCCTTGTGTGTAATCGGTCATAAACCACGCCAACACATAAAAATAATGCTGCAGAAACAATACCGTGACTTATCATTTGAATGACACTTCCTTCAATTCCTTGAACTGTAAATGTAAAAATTCCTAAAGTTACAAATCCCATATGTGCAACAGAGGAATACGCTATTAACTTTTTCATATCCTCCTGAACTAATGCTATCAACGACGTAACGATTATAGCTACAATACTAAGTGTAAAGATGAGTGGAGCAAAAAGCTCTGAGGCTTCAGGGAAAAAGCCAATTGAGAAACGAATAAAACCATATCCTGCCATTTTTAATAAAACTCCAGCTAATATTACTGAGCCCGCTGTAGGGGCTTCAACGTGGGCATCAGGCAGCCAAGTATGAAATGGCCACATTGGGATTTTAACCATAAATGACGCAAAAAAAGCAAGCCACAACACAATCTGTTCATTGCGTGTAAAATTATAATCCAATAGGTATGATACGTCTGTAGTACCGGCTGTAATAAATATGTATATGATAGCTAGTAACATAAAAACTGAACCAGCAAGTGTGTATAAGAAAAATTTGAATGTTGAGTAAACTCTTCTTTCTCCTCCCCAAATGCCAATAATAAGAAACATGGGTATCAAACCACCCTCAAAGAATAAATAGAATAAAACAAGATCAAGGGAACAAAAGACGCCTATCATGAAAGTTTCAAGAGCTAAAAACGCAATTAAATATTCTTTTACAGAAAATTTAATACTGTCATAACTAGCTAAGATGCAAATTGGAACAAGCATTGTTGTGAGGACAATGAATAGGATTGAAATTCCATCAACGCCTAAATGGTAAGATATTCCATATTCAATCCAAAAATATCGTTCCTCAAACTGAAAGTCTGCATCTTGCTGATTAAATGAAAATAGTAAGTATAGAGAAATTAAAAAATTTAAAAAAGATATCCATAAGGCTGTATGTTTAAGATTATTTGAACTTTGATCATTATTATTTCTGATCAAAGTCATAAAAAATATCCCAACTATTGGAAGTAAAATTAAAATACTTAAGATTGGCAATTCATTCATTAATTAAAACCTAAAAATTATAAGTGTTATAATCAAAGATAAGCCAATCAGAATTGCAAATGCATAATGATAAATAAATCCAGATTGAATTTGCTTAGTTCTTGATGAGATACGGCTGACTAAAGAAGCGAGGCCATTTGGTCCAAAGCCATCAATAATATAACCGTCAATTAGTTTCCAAAACAATTTACCAATTCCTATTGCTGGCTTAACAAGAACCATGTTGTAAAGTTCATCAAAATACCATTTGTTCAGTAAAAAATTGTATAAAGGCTTATTTAATTCAGCGATATTTTTAGCAATATTTGACTTTCGTAAATACATCATCCAAGCAATGAAAAATCCAACGACCCCTAAAATTGCTGGAAGGTAATAAATTAATAATGGGATATTATGATGATCTTCATGGTGCAGAACAATAGATCCATTCCAGAATTCGTCACTGTTGTAACCTATAAAGTAACTTTTAAATATAAATCCAAAAAAGAGAGCTCCAATAGCTAAAATCATTAGAGGTATAAGCATGATCGATGATGACTCATGAACTTTTCTATAATCCTCTTCAGCCATTCTAGTTTTTCCATTGAAAACAAGGAACATTAAGCGCCATGAATAAAACGAAGTCATTACAACTCCAATAGTAAGTAGAATGTAAGCATAATCAGCAAAATTTGAATTTGATAGATATGCTGTTTCAATAATAGCGTCTTTTGAATAATAGCCAGATGTGAATGGAAAGCCCATTAATGATATGGTTCCAATAATCATCATGACTTGAGTGATTGGTATAAAATTACTTATCCCTCCCATTTTTCTAATGTCCTGCTCTTCATGTACGGCATGAATAACTGAGCCTGCTCCAAGGAAAAGAAGTGCCTTGAAAAATGCATGAGTGAACAAATGGAACATTGCTACCCCGTAAGCGCCTAAACCTGCAGCAACAAACATGTAACCGAGCTGACTGCATGTTGAATAAGCAATTACTCTTTTAATATCGTTTTGAACGAGGCCAATGGTTGCTGCAAAAAATGCAGTACTTGCGCCAATAACTACGACAAAATCCATCGCAATTGGCGCTAAATCAAAAAGCGGTGAACATCTTACTACTAGAAAAACCCCAGCAGTAACCATAGTCGCCGCATGAATTAATGCTGAAACAGGTGTAGGGCCCTCCATAGCATCAGGCAGCCATGTGTGTAAAAAAAGTTGGGCTGATTTTCCCATCGCACCTATAAATAAAAAGATACAAATTAGTGTTAATGCATGGATCTCGTATCCAATAAAAGCAAATTGAGCATCTGAAAATTTGGCCGCACTGTTGAAAACATTTTCATACTCAATACTTCCAAAGACGATAAAAATTGTAAAAATTCCAAGTGCCAACCCAAAGTCACCAACGCGGTTGACTATGAAGGCTTTTATGGCAGCTGCGTTTGCTGTGGGTTTCTTGTACCAAAAGCCAATTAATAAATATGAAGCTAAGCCAACTCCTTCCCACCCAAAAAATAATTGCAAAAAATTATCTGCTGTAACGAGCATGATCATAGCAAATGTAAACAATGACAAATAACCCATAAATCTAGGCTTACTATCATCATGTGACATGTATCCAATTGAATAAACATGCACCAAAGCAGAAACACTTGTGATAACCACTAACATTACACTGGTTACAGAGTCTAAATAAATAGACCAATCAGCAGAAAAAGAGCCTGATTCAATCCATGTAAATAACTTTAAAGAAACAACACTGGGGCTACCTATATTGACAATGAAAATATAAAAAGAAAAGAACGCCGCTAAAACAATAAAAGTACACGTAATAACTTCAGCTAAACGATCTATAAAAGCATTTCTTTTAAAAAAAGATAATGTGCACGCAATGAGAAACCCCAATAAGGGTAAAATTACAATGCTGTGAATCATAATATTATCCTTTTAAGGTATTTATTTTCTCAATCTCAATGCTACCTGCATTCCGGTTATAGATTACCAAAATTGCCAATCCAATTGCGGCTTCTGCAGCAGCAACCGTTAATACAAACAATGAGAATATCTGGCCTGTTAGATCGTTTAAAAAATAAGAAAATGAAACTAAATTAATATTAACTGCCAATAAAATAATCTCAATTGACATTAGAATGATAATTACATTTTTTCGATTCAAGAATATGCCAATAACACCTATTGAGAAAAGTAAAGCTGATAAAATTAGAAATTGATTGAGTTCAATCATTATATATCAACGCCCTCACCTGATTTTACATCTATAAGTTCGATTTTTCCTTTTCTATCAACTTGCTCTGATACAACTTGTCGTTTGACACCTTCTCTATCTCTTAGGGTCAATACAATTGAGCCAATCATAGCTACCAGTAAAATTACTCCTGATAACTGAAAATACAGTACATAATTAGTATAGAGAATTGATCCAATTGCTTCAGTATTAGATTGACCAGAGAACTTATCCAGTGGGTTAGATAATATTTGAATATTGGACAAATCTAAACGAGTATTGATTAAGACAATAATAAGCTCGGCAATAAATACTATTCCAACAAGAAGACCAATTGGCATGTATTGTAAAATATTTTCTTTTTGAAGCGAGGTCTTAAAGTCAAGCATCATAACAACAAATAAAAACAGGACAGCTACAGCCCCAACATAAACAATGATTAATATCATGGCTAAAAACTCCGCATGAAGAATGACAAATATTCCAGCGGCATTCAGAAAAGCTAAAATTAAAAATAAAACAGAATGAACAGGGTTTTTTGTTGAAATCACCATTAAAGATGAAAGGAGAATAACTGCAGAAAAAAGATAAAAGGTTAGTAGTGAGATTGACATGAAGTTTACCTGTATTTAGAGTCAGCTTCTAAATTTTCAGCGATTACAGTTTCCCATCTATCGCCATTTTCTAAAAGTTTGTCTTTAGTATAATATAGTTCTTTTCTTGTCTCTGTAGTGAATTCAAAGTTTGGCCCTTGAACAATTGCATCAACAGGACAGGACTCTTCGCATAAACCACAATAAATACATTTAACCATATCAATGTCGTATCTTGTGGTTCTTCTTGTTCCATCGTCTCTTGGTTCAGTTTCAATTGTGATTGCCTGAGCTGGACATACTGCCTCACATAACTTACATCCAATACATCTTTCTTCGCCGCTAGGATAACGTCTTAATGCATGTTCACCCCTAAAGCGTGGGCTAAGCTTTCCTTTTTCAAAGGGATAATTAATTGTTGCTTTCTTTTGAAAAAAATATTTCTGAGCAAGCAAGTAAGCCTTAATGAAATCTATTAATAGAAATGATTTTATAAAATTAAAAAACCTCATGACATTCCTGGCGCAAGTTTAAAGAAAAATAATATTGATGATGTAAGCACAACAGCAAGTAATGATAAAGGTAGAAATACTTTCCAACCTAATCTCATAAGCTGATCGTAACGATACCGTGGAACAAATGCTTTAACCATGGCAAACATGTAAAATACTATTGTTACTTTGAGAATAAACCAAATAAATCCAGGAATAGCATTTAGTGGATAAACATCGACGGGAGGAAGCCATCCTCCTAAAAAGAGAATAGTCGTCATAGCGCACATCAATAAAATGTTTATGTATTCGCCAAATAAAAAGAGCACAAAAGGCATTCCTGAATATTCAGTTTGATAACCTGCTACTAATTCTGACTCAGCCTCAGGCAAATCAAATGGCGGTCTGTTGGTTTCAGCCAAGGCAGAGATAAAAAAGACTACAAACATAGGAAACAGCGGTATGAAAAACCAAATATTCTTTTGTGCAAGTACGATTTCACTCAAGTTTAGCGACCCAACACACATTAAAACAGTAACGATAACAAAGCCTATTGATACTTCATAGGATACCATTTGAGCAGCAGATCTTAATGCTCCAAAAAAAGGATATTTACTATTTGATGCCCAGCCAGCCATCAATATTCCATAAACTCCAAGAGAACTAATCGCAAAAATGTATAATATGCCCACATTTATATTTGCCAACACAATTCCTGATTGAACAGGTATTACAGCCCAAGCTGCTATAGATAAAGCAAGAGTTATAATTGGAGCAATCAGAAATACAATTTTATCTGCGCTATCAGGCAGAATGATTTCTTTAAATATAAATTTTAATCCATCGGCTGGCACTTGAAATAATCCAAATGGGCCAACAACATTAGGGCCCTTTCTTTTTTGAACGGCTGCCCATATTTTTCTATCTGCGTAAAGAGCCAAAACAACACCAAGCAGAAGTGGAATAAAAATTAAAATACAATAAAAAATTATTGTTATTAATTCAAATAAATTAGACTGCAACATATTCATTATACTATGATGCTTTCTCTTTAATTGGATTTCTCATTTCTTTTCTTGCTCTACTGCATTCTGCCATTGTACTAGAGTGACGTGAGATGGTATCTGTAACGTAAAAATCTTTTATACTTGGAATTAATTCTTTGTTCTCAAAATTAATTTCCTTGAGTTCGGCGTAATAAGCTTCTTGGTTATCGCTGATGACCACTATCCCATCAGGAGTGAAATTAGCGTCATCCGCTAGCCCAATTAAGTTATTTTTATTTCTCTTGGTATATGCCCATTTCTTTTGATTATAAGATAAATCGTCCCATGCCTTACCTAAGCTTTTTGCATATTGTTCTTCATAGGGTAAAACTACATTGTTTTTCTTTTTAATGTCATTAACTACTTTGAACCCATAATATTCTGTAAATTCTGACCAAGTTTCTGGGTAATTATATTTTCTTAAATACTCCCTCTGACGATCACTAAGATCTTTCCATAGTAAGTTAAATATTTTTTGAGCAGAGTTATTTTCAAAATCTTTAATGTTCTCATTTAAAGTATCTGATTTCTTTTCTTTTGCAGTCCTAGTATCTTTAGGTGTAATTTCAATTTCATCTTTAGATTTATTTTCTAAAAGTTTAATATATTCATTTATTTGATCATTAAAATTTTCGTTGAGATGAGGGTAATCTTCAAAAATTGCAGCTCTTACATCACCTTGCTCAATGAAGGACCAATTTAGGGACATTAATTCACTAATTTGATTTATTATTTTCCAGTCTTCTTTAGCTTCTCCTGGAGGAAAACTGGCTTTATTAGCAAATTGAGGTCTTCCTTCCGTATTTATATATATGCCATCTTTTTCGGTATATGCGGCAGAAGGCAAAATAATATCAGCTTTACTTGCCCCTTTGTCACCGTGAGTACCCATATAAACAATCTTACTTTTTTCAAAATTTTCATAATCTATTTCATCCGCACCAAATGATATAAGAAGTTTAACTTTTTCATTACGCGCATCATCAAAAATATCGTCTAAATTTTTATTTTTCTGATAACATCCTACTTCTAATGAACCAGCTCTTGAGGCACTTAATTGCAATACATTAAACCCATTCCATTCATCATTGACCATATTGAACTTCTCAATGAAAGTTTCGAGCAGCGAGTAAATTTGAATTGAGTCCTCTCTGTTTAACAATGCTTGTCCTATAATAAGCATTGGTTTTTTCGCTTCAGTAAGCTTTTTTGAAAATTCATTTTTATCATACAAAATATCAGTTAAAATATTTACATCATTACCTAAGTGTTCATACTTGTAAGTTAAGTCAAAGTTTTCTCCAATCAGTGCAACAGGCACATCTTTAGAGATCACTTGCTTCCTAATTCGTGCATTTATAATGGCAGCCTCTTCTCTTACATTGCTACCAACTATTAGTAAGCAATCAGTTTCATCTAACCCATTTATTTTTGAGTTAAATAAATATTGTGACCGATGGTTAAAAGGGATTTTGCATCCATCTTGTCGACATTCAATTGATTTTATATTTAATGTGTCAGCTAATTTTTTGATTAAATACGCAGTCTCTAAATCAATAAAATCCCCTAATAAAAAAACAATTTCTTCAGGCTTATTTGATTTTAAAAGCTCTTTGACTGTTAAAAGGGATTCATTCCAATCTGTTTCTTTGAACTTTCCATTATTTTTAATTAACGGTGTATCTATTCGTTGCGTCAATAGCCCATCACAAGCATAACGAGTCTTATCAGAAATCCATTCTTCATTGATATCTTCATTAAGTACTGGCAATATTCTCTTAACTTTCCACCCATAGGTATCTACTCTAATATTTGAGCCCACAGCATCCATCACATCAATGGACTCTGTTTTTTTTAGTTCCCAAGGCCTTGCTTCAAACTGATATGGCTTAGACGTTAACGCCCCCACTGGACATAGGTCTACAATGTTCGCAGATAGTTCAGAATCGAGAGTTTTTTCAAGATAGGTTGTGATTTCCATATCTTCTCCTCTATTCAGTGCGCCTAATTGATTGACGCCAGCTACTTCATCAGCAAATCGAATACATCTGGTACAATGAATACATCGGGTCATGTATGTTTTAATAAGTGGCCCCATATGCTTCTCATCAACAGATCTCTTGTTCTCATTAAATCTTGAATTTCCAGGTCCAAATGCAACAGTTTGATCCTGTAAATCACATTCGCCTCCCTGATCACAAACTGGACAGTCGAGCGGATGATTTATAAGAAGAAACTCCATAACCCCCTCTCGAGCTTTTTTGACTGATTGAGTATTGGTATGAATAGACATGCCTTCATTTATTGGCATAGCACAAGAAGCAATAGGTTTTGGAGCCCCTTCCACATCTACAAGACACATCCGACAATTCCCAGCTATCGATAATCTATCATGATAACAGAACCTTGGTATTTCATGTCCTGCTTCTTCGCAGGCCTGAAGGATAGTTAGTCCCTCTTGAACATCATTTTCAATACCATTTATTTTGACTTTAACCATTATGCAGCTCGAATTTTATTTAATTCATGTTCTATTTCGTCTCTGAAGTGCCTAAACAATCCCTGTATAGGCCATGCCGCTGCATCACCAAGGGCACAAATTGTATGGCCTTCGATTTGCTTGGTTACATCAAGCAATTTATCAATATCACTTGAGGTAGCATTTCCTTCTCCAATTTTTTCCATCATTCTCCACATCCATCCGGTGCCCTCTCGGCATGGAGTGCATTGACCACAACTTTCATGTTTATAAAAATGAGATAGCTTTGATATTGCCTTAACTAGATCAGTGCTCTTATCCATCACAATAACAGCCGCCGTTCCTAAGCCACTCTTTACTTCTGAAAGTGCATCAAAATCCATTAAGACGTTATCACATACATCTTTTGGTATTAGAGGAACTGAAGATCCTCCAGGTATAACAGCTTTTAGATTATCCCATCCACCAATGACACCGCCTGCGTGCTTTTCTATAAGTTCGCGAAGAGGAATACTCATTTCTTCTTCAATATTGCATGGGCTATTGACGTGTCCTGAAATACAAAAAACTTTTGTCCCTGTATTCTTCTTTCTGCCAAATGAAGAGAACCATTCTCCACCTCTTCGTAAGATTGTGGGAACTACAGCGATAGTCTCAACATTATTTACAGTTGTTGGAGCTCCATACAAACCTTTATTAGCAGGGAATGGGGGCTTTAATCGTGGCTGTCCTTTTTTGCCCTCAAGACTTTCAAGAAGCGCTGTTTCCTCTCCACATATATAGGCACCTGCTCCTCGGTGAAGGTAGATATCAAAATCCCAACCTGACTTTGAGGCATTCTTGCCGATTAATCCTGCATCATATGCTTCGTCTATTGCATTTTGAAGAACAACTGCTTCATTGTAATATTCACCTCTTATGTAGATATAACAAGTGTGTGCGTTCATAGCAAAGGAAGCAAGTAAGCATCCCTCAATAAGTTTATGGGGTTCATTTCTTATCATGTCGCGATCCTTGCAAGTCCCTGGTTCAGACTCGTCTGCGTTAACAATAAGGTAGTTGTTTAAAGCTGGGTCTTTAGGCATGAAGGACCATTTTAATCCGGTTGGAAAACCTGCGCCACCACGGCCTCTTAGCTCAGATTTTTTCATCTCATCAATGATCCAATCTCGGCCTTTTTTTATGAGTGTTTTCGTATTGTCCCAATCACCTCTTTTTTTAGCACTCTTTAAACTGTATGCATCATCTCCAAAAAGATTTGTAAATATTTTATCCTTTTCTTTTAACATTATGAAACCGCCTTAGAACTAGTTCGACCGTTTTGTGATCCAATTTTAATTTCAACACCATCCATCAATGACTGCAGTATATTTTTGGTTGTTTCGTATGTTAGATCTTCATAGTAATCATCATTAATCTGCACCAGAGGAGCGTTGACACATGCACCTAAGCACTCCACGTGCATCCAAGAGAAAAGGCCATCTTTTGACAACGTCTTTTGATCAGGTGAAATCATTTCTTTGCAAGCTTTAGTAACCTGATCTGACCCTCTGAGCCAACATGGCGTTGTTCCACATACTTGAACCAGATACTTACCATTATATTTTGTGTAATACATTGAGTAAAAAGTAACTACTTCCCATGCCTTAATAAAAGGCATTTCTATAAAGTTAGCTACATACTCAACGACATCCCTACTCAACCAGTTATCATTTTGTCTTTGAGCTAAGTCCAATAGTGGCATTATTGCGCTTTGTTTCCTGTCTGAAGGATATTTATCAAGTATCTTTTTTGCTTCGCGTTCATTTGTTTCGTTGAAAGAAAAGCTGTCATTAACCGTACTCATCGATCAACCTCCCCAAAGACAATCGCAATAGAACCAAGTATCGCTGGGACGTCGGCTAGTAAGTGTCCTTTTGACAATAAATCAAAGGCTTGAAGATGTGCAAACCCAGGGGCCCTGATTTTACATCTATAAGGGCGACTTGTTCCATCGGCGATTAGATAAACACCAAACTCTCCTTTAGGCGCTTCAACAGCAGTATATATTTCACCCTCTGGCACATGAAAGCCTTCCGTAAAAAATTTAAAGTGATGAATAATTGCCTCCATTGAATTTTTCATATCCATTCTTTTTGGGGCTGCAATTTTAGAGTCTCTGTTTATAACTTCACCATTTGGCATTTTATCGAGACACTGAAGCATAATCTTAATGCTTTCCCTCATCTCATCAATTTGGCATAGATAACGATCGTAACAGTCGCCGTTTGAACCAACTGGTATTTTGAAATCAAGTTTATCGTAACAATCGTATGGTTGAGATTTCCTTAAATCCCATGGAACACCGCATGCTCTTAAAACAAATCCACTAAACCCTCTATCAACAGCATCTTCTTTGGATACTTTTCCTATATTCACATTTCTTTGCTTGAATATTCTATTTTCAGTCAACAAACTTTCAATATCATCAAGTGCTTTTGGGAAGTTATTACAAAAATCAAAGATCTTATCAGTTAAGCCATCTGGTAGATCTTGATGAACCCCACCTGCTCTGAAATATGCAGCATGAAATCTTGAACCAGAAACTTCCTCATAAAAATCGAGTAATTTTTCTCTTTCATCAAAACCCCAAGTAATTGGTGTCATTGCACCAACATCCATTGCTGTTGTTGTTACGTTTAAAAGGTGGCTAAGCAATCGGCCAATTTCAGCAAACAAGACTCTTATATACTGACCTCTTTCAGGAACTTCAACGTCGAGTAACTTTTCAATCGCTAAAGCAAAGGCATGCTCTTGATTCATCGGCGCAACATAGTCCAATCGGTCAAAATACGGCAACGCTTGTAAATAGGTTTTGTGTTCAATTAATTTCTCAGTACCGCGATGCAATAATCCTATATGCGGATCAGCTCTTTCTACAATCTCTCCATCAAGATCTAGAATTAGTCTCAATACGCCGTGAGCTGCAGGATGCACTGGTCCAAAATTAACGGTAACTGTTTTACTGCTACTCATTATTTTTTTTATCTTCTTTCAAATAATTTGTACCCTCCCAAGGGCTTTGAATGTCAAAACTTCTGAAGTCTTGTTGCAAATTCACTGGCTCATGAATTATTTTTTTATCAATTTCGTCGTATCTAATTTCAACATTACCACTAAGGGGAAAGTCTTTTCTTAATGGATAACCTTCAAATCCATAGTCTGTAAGAATTCTTCTTAAGTCTGGATGATCTTTAAATTGAATACCGTACATATCAAATGCTTCACGTTCAAACCAATTTGCTGCAGGAAAGATAGATGTAATGCTAGATATAGTCTCATCTTCACTTATAGTAATCTTTATCCTTAAACGGATATTGTGTTTAAAGCTTAGAAAATGATAAATTACGTCAAATCTTTTTATTCGTTCAGGGAAATCAACTCCTGCAATATCAGTAATTTGCCTAAATTCACAAGCCTCATCATTTTTTATAAAATCGACTACATCTAAAATTTGATTAGTGGAAATGGATATTTGTAGTTGATTGAAATCATCTGAAATTTCAATGGGGTTACAATTCTTTTTTATAGCTTCTTTAGCTACTTCAATGCTCTTTGACATTATCTTTTTATATTACCCTCGCGCCTAATTTTCTTTTGAAGTTGTAGAAGGCCGTATAACAATCCTTCTGCAGTTGGTGGGCATCCAGGTACATAAACATCTACTGGGATAATTCGATCACACCCTCTTACAACGGAATAAGAATAATGATAATAACCACCACCATTTGCACAACTTCCCATTGAAATAACGTACCTAGGTTCAGGCATTTGGTCATATGCTTTTCGTAATGCCGATGCCATTTTATTCGTTAGAGTTCCAGCAACTATTAAAACGTCTGCATGTCTTGGTGATGCTCTTGGTGCGGCTCCAAACCTTTCAACATCATAACGTGGCGTACCGACGTGCATCATTTCTACTGCACAGCAGGCTAAGCCAAACGTCATCCAATGAAGTGAGCCTGTTCTTGCCCAATTTATAAGATTGTTAATGCTTGTTACAACAAAGCCTTTATCTGCGTAGAGTTCTTTTAGCCTTTCTAATTCAGGGCTTGTTTCTTGAATGTCAGTATTTATTGCCATTCCAACGCACCCTTCTTCCACTCATAAATAAATCCAATTGTAAGAACCCCAAGAAAAATCATCATCGAAATAAAACCAAATAAACCAAGGGTCCCAAATGTTACTGCCCATGGAAAAAGAAATGCAACTTCAAGATCAAATATTATGAATAATAATGTCACCAGATAAAAACGAACGTCAAACTTCATTCTGGAATCTCCAAATTGTTCAAATCCACACTCATAAGCTGAGTTTTTTTCTGAGTCAGGATTGCTTACTGCCGCCAAATAATTAGCAAGCACAAAGAGGCAGCTAATCGCAAGCGCTACGAAGATAAAAATCAAAATAGGCATATATTCACTAAGTGAGTAATTCATATCTATTTATTGAGTCGTATTAGTATCATTCGGAAATATATATTTTAATCTCCTAAATTCAAGCGAATCATAGCTAAATTAAGCTTTCCGTCCGTTAGCGATTAACATTTTTAGAGTTTATAAGGTCTATGCTCCCTTGATGACCTAAATAACTAATTAAAATTTAGATATTATCTTAATAATAAGAAATAATGACTATTTTTAGCCAAAAAGTTACCATTCATTGGGGACTAAGTTGAGCTTAAATATGTATTACTTCTTTATAGGAAAAGCTTAAATAGATACTTGAGTGCAATTTGCTTAATAATACCAGAAAACAATAGTTTAAGTGTAATTCACACATATAATTGACATATGTTTAATCTTTTAGCTGAAAACCTTAATTTTGGAGAAGGGCCAAGATGGCATAATGACAAATTATGGTTTTCTGACTTTTACCAGCATGCAGTTTTGACTGTAGACCTAAATGGTAATATTGAGAAAATAGTTGATATTCCAAATCAACCCTCAGGTTTGGGATGGCTTCCAAATGGCGATTTATTGATTGTCTCGATGCTAGATAGAAAAATAATGAAATACAGCAATAATATGCTAACTCTACATTCAGATTTATCTGAACTGACTCCATTTAGGTGCAACGATATGGTTGTTGATAGGGATGGACATGCATACGTTGGAAATTTTGGATCATTGCATCATGCAAAAGATGTTAAGCCAACCTGTCTCATTCATATTGATCCAGATGGCAATGCAAACATTGCTGCTAGAAAATTAGATTTTCCAAATGGTACTGTTATTACTCCTGATGGTAAAAAAATGATAATAGGTGAGACATATGCTGGTAGGCTCACTTCTTTTGATATTGATGCAGACAAACAACTAGGTAATAGAAAAGTTTGGGCTAAAATGATGCCAACTTGGTACTACATTGGCGTTAGATTTGCATTGGCGACTATATATCGAGTATTGAATTTACAAGTAAAAGAAGGCTCTATTACACCTTTCCCAGTTCCAGATGGAATTTGTCTTGATGAAGCAAATGGAGTGTGGGTTGCTTCCCCTACTACATCTGAAGTCATAAGATTTGAGGAGGGAGGAAATATTACAGACCGAATGACTACCCCTGATAGAGCTTATGCATGCATGCTTGGAGGTATTGACGGCAAAACACTTTTTGTAATTACTGGAAAATCATCAATTCCTGAGGATGCAAGTGCTGAAAAGAATGGTAAAATTTATACAACAAAGGTTCAATTTGCTCGCGCAGGTTGCCCTTAAGAAAGGCAAGAATGAGAGAGAAAAAAAATAGAAGATTTTTTATCGTTTATGGACATTACGATGATAACTCGTTTAATGCTGCCATTAAGAATACATTTATTGAAAGCGCAGAAAAGGCAGGACATAGCGTTGATGTGGTAGACCTTTATAAAGACAAGTTTGACCCAGTATATGCAGGTGGTAACCCTGGACCAGATGTTCTAGACCATAGAAGTAGGATCGAGGCCAGCGATACCATCGTTCTTATTGCACCAATTTGGAATTTTAGAATGCCCGCAATTTTGGAGGGCTGGATTGATAAAGTTTTGGCTCCCCCATGGGCATTTACCTTTAAGCAATTGGTTGGTAATTACGGATACCCACAAGGCAATCTAGGTGATAAAAAAGCAATCATTTTTTGCACATATGGATCTCCAAGATTAGCGATAACAACTTTCTTTTTAAACCTGCCAATAAGACGTTTAAAAAGAGGTGTTTTCCATATCTGTGGCATTAAAAATATACTTTATAAAAGATATTTTGCTGTGCCTTTTGTATCAGAAAAAATAAGAAAGAAATTTCTCAAAGATGTTCAAGATACAGCAACATTATTTCAATAGACTTGCTTTTTAATGACAATGTAACTATCTATTACAAATGAACTTTATAAAGAAAATATGGTCCTCAATAATGGATCCAAATGTTAATCCACTTAGCAATATTACTAATCTCAAAGTTAGACACATGGTTATGCAGATACTCGCTTTTATGTGGAGTGGTGTGTTTTCTCTATACATAGTTGACAGTATTTTTGTCTTTGGAATAACCTCCATTGCTCACGTACTATTTATTGCTGCAATTTTTATTACTGCTTTTGTCTTTAATACGGCAAAAAACAGACCTCAGATTTACGATCTAAAATCCTTTAGAGGAAAAGATGGTGAGCATGACTAGATATGATGCGAATTGCAAGCTTACTGCCTAGTGCCAGTGAAATAGTTTGTGACATTGGTCTTAAAGATAATCTAGTTGCCATTAGTCATGAATGTAATTATCCCAAAAGCTTAGAAGGACTTAAGGTAATTACCAATTCCTCAATTGACTCAAATCAAGACCAATATGAAATTGATACACAAGTTAGAAAAAAGGTTCAGAGTAAACTGCCTTTGTATGAAATAAATACTCAGTTACTCAATGAATTAAAGCCTGATATTATTATAACCCAAGGTCTCTGTGATGTGTGTGCAATTTCAAGTAGTGAAATAGAAGTAGTTCTTAAAGGCACTTTGTGTACTTTGCCGTCATCAACGCAAATCATTTCATTAAATGGAAAATCGTTTGAAGAAATATGTTCTGAAATACTCAAGCTAGGAGAGCAGTTAGATGCAGAAAAGGAAGCTAAACAACATGTTGATAAGGCAATAGCGAGAAGAGATAAACTGGATAGGTTGCCAAAGTACTCTCGTAAAATTCTATCGCTTGAGTGGATTGATCCTTATTTTTCGGCAGGACATTGGGTACCTGAACAAATTGAAATTGCTGGTTTTCGATCTGCTATTGGTCAAAAAGGTGAGCATTCGCGAGTCATTAGTATCGAAGAAATAATTGAATCAGATCCAGACGATATAGCGGTAATCTGTTGTGGGTACAAGTTGCATGAAAATAAATTGTTTGCTGAAAAATTAAAAAATAATAAGGAAATTAATTTTTTAAGACCCTTTAAGTCAGATAATATTTATTCCTTTGATTCTGATGCCTATTTCAGTCGTCCTACAACTAGAATCATAGAGGGTGCTGAACAACTTAGAAAGTCAGTTTTAGATTAATTAAGTTAAAAAAGTTATTTTAGATATATATCTTATCGGATAGACCTATGATTAATATTATCGATGCCACTAGAGTAAACGCGCCGATAATAAGATCAGTAATTGAATTCTTTGCGCCTGTTTCTGTATCTATTCCTTTTAGATAAAAAGTCGTATCATATATAGATAAAATTAAACCTAATAAGAATATTAGATTATAATAAGCCCAAGCGCCTTCAGGTCCGTTTGGTCTAAATATTAAATAAACACCTATAAGAAAGAATGGCGTTATGAATGCGCCTAATACGCGAATAATATAAATACTGCTTTTATCCATGCTAAACTCTTTTGCCATGCCGTCAGGTGCAAAAAGAGATCTGAAAGAAAAAACTCCAAATAGTGCTGTCATCAATATATGCAAGATAAGAAGGTAAATGCTATTAAAATTTTCTATCATATTGTCAGCATAATCTTAGACGCAAATAAAAGCAAATAAGCAATTAGTTAATATTGCATGGAAAAATAGTCTCTACTTGATTGGGCATTAAGTATCTTGTCTTTGGCATGTATGGACCCATAACACTCTCAAGTTCATCTTGTTTCATGACACGCTGAATAGCATGATCAAAGTCTTTTGAAGCTAACATGTGTCTAAATTGAATAATAGTTACGTCATCATCAAACATGCCATCGCCATCATCAGCCATTGGTAGCCATGCTATACCACACTCTTTAATGGCATTGCGTGGTCGATCTTCAGCTCTACTAATAGCAATTGTGTAAAACCCATTAGGCGCAAGTGGAATTTCTTCATCAAACAAACAATCATTCACTCTTGTGTTTGCAAAACTTTGGTTGGAACAAAGTGACCAATATCTTAATTCTGCTTCTTCCAAAGTTTCTTTATTGTTATATGTAAGTGGTGTCGTTGGAGCTTTTCCCCGAACAATTAAGACTTTGCCGTGCTTACGATTGAGTATTGTGCGAATATAATGATTATCTAAGTTTGGATAGAAACCTCCCTCACTGCGTGGCGCATCTGGATCAATATCACCAGTGTACATGCCAATTAAGCTTTTGCGGTCAAGCTGGATGAACCATTTTGGTGGGTTGTGTGCAGGCCAGGTATCTGGCTTATCAGGCTGCGTAATTAACTCTCGATATAGATCTGGTTTAATGCCAAGAGCATCGAATGAAATTTGTAATCTCTGCTTGGTTTTAAGGAATTTACAAGCATCGTCCCCAATTAATTTTGAACCGTCCGATAATGTTAGTGATGGTTTTGGAAGCTCTACACCTCCATCAACACCTTTATTTTTATCAGGTAGATATACCCTATACACAATTAATTGCTGTTTATTTAGATACTCTGGGGTGTGAAGAACATTTCCACTTTGATCTTTTGAAATTTCGCCCGCAGTCCGCTCGTTAGATGGAGATTCGTTTATGACATTAATTGAGTAAGAACGTTCAAAATTTAAACGATTATTGCCTGCGATAAAAGGATTTTGAGAGTCTGAAGTAATTAAATAGTCAGCCAGAGACTCAATTGGTCTACCGCCTTCGTCATAGCTAACGAATGACATATAACGGGAGTATGGATAATCACCCTTAAGTTCTAGGTTTGATCCTTCAGGCATAGAGAATACAGCCGCCCAGTAATAAACATTTGAATCTGGATAAGCGACATTAATATATGGATCAGAACTAAACGGTCCGCGTAACCAAAAACAATCTCTTGGTCCAGGTATGGCTTCACTGGCAATTGACTGAGAAACAGTAATAAATATAAGAAAAGTCCAAGCTAAAAATCTCATTTTTAAAATATATACATATTGATATTAGAATACCACTCGTATGTGGCGGGAGTGACGGGACTCGAACCCGCGACCTCCTGCGTGACAGGCAGGCGCTC
>OCZA010000122.1_pt1 | contig 27068 bp, 26 predicted proteins | sample 1539021 | NCBI WGS metagenome assembly OCZA01 (sample SAMEA2619376, study PRJEB22493) | marine metagenome | biome: marine biome (ENVO:00000447); feature: surface water layer (ENVO:00002042); material: "saline water (ENVO:00002010), including plankton (ENVO:xxxxxxxx)" | depth 5 m | reverse complement strand
CCCAATGGAGCTATTATCTCGGCTGGTGCTGGCGTTTACTCACGTATATTTATTCATGAAACAGATGGGGTATCTCTTGGAATGGGTGAAGAAATGACTCCTGAAAACATTGCAGCAAGTTGGGATTCAATATCCGATATGAAGGGCGCTAAGGCCCTTCAAAGTGGACCAGAGCAATCGATAAAGATTTTTGAAAAATTAAACCAAAAAGATTAGTTTATTCGTCAAAATTAAGCGCACCACCAGTTTGATATTCGATTACTCTGGTCTCAAAGAAATTCTTTTCTTTTCTTAAATCCATAATTTCAGACATCCAAGGAAAAGGGTTTGTTGCGCCAACAAATTCTTCCTCTAATCCAATCTGAACAAGACGTCTATTTGCAATAAATTGTAGATACTCTTCCATCATACTTGCATTCATTCCAAGTATCCCACGTGGCATGGTTGCTCGTGCATATTGGATTTCTAGTTCGGTACCCTCTAATATCATTTGAGCTGCTTCATGCCTCATTTCATCGTCCCAAAGATGTGGATTTTCTATCTTGATCTGATTTATCATATCAATCCCAAAATTAACATGCATTGACTCATCTCTTAATATGTATTGGAACTGTTCTGCTGTTCCTGTCATTTTATTCCTTCTTCCCATAGACAATATTTGTGTAAACCCACAGTAAAAGAAAATGCCTTCTAAAACACAATAGAATGCAATTAAATTCTTTAGGAGAGCCTTGTCTGCTTCTTCTGTTCCTGTTTGAAAAGAAGGATCAGACATTTCTTTTGTATACTTTAGGCCCCAAGATGCTTTCTTTGCAACGCTTGGTATTTCTCTATACATGTTAAATATTTCACCTTCATCCATCGCTAGAGACTCAATACAGTATTGATAAGCATGAGTATGGATAGCTTCTTCGAGACTCTGCCTTAAAATATACTGTCTACATTCTGGGTTTGTAATTAATCTATATATAGCTAAAACTAAGTTGTTGGCAACCAATGAATCAGCTGTTGAGAAGAACCCAAGATTCCTTTTTACAATTTTTCTTTCATCTTCAGTTAAGCCATCTTCTGATTTCCAAAGAGCTATATCAGCTGTCATATTAATTTCTTGTGGCATCCAATGGTTTGCACTCCCATCAAGATATTTTTGCCACGCCCAATCATATTTAAATGGCACTAGCTGATTCAGGTCAGCTCTGCAGTTAATCATTGCTTTATCATCAACCTGGACACGACCGGATTGACCTTCAAGCTCTTCTTCACCTTCAGTCACATCAAGATTCTCTATTGCCTCTTTAGCAAGCTGAGCTCTATCTCCTGCCTGAACTGAACTTTTAGTTTCATTTAAAACAGGCTCTTCTATTTCTTGAGCAGTTTGCTTTGATGCTTCCTTAACAACCTCTTGAGGAACTTGCTTTGTTTTTTCTGTATTTTCTACTTCGTTTAATTCATCCCAATTTAACATTTTATTCTCCTATTTTATTGGCAAGCTTCACAGTCAGGATCGTCTATAGAGCATGCATCCGGTACTGGTGCCGGTTCACCTAATTCTTGCGAATTTGTTGTTTCTGTTGAAGCACTAACAGCATTTAGCGCTCCTTGTTTAACTGTTGATTTTTCTGTTGTTGTCGCAGCTAAAGATCTCAGATAATAGGTAGTCTTTAGGCCTAACAACCAAGCCATTCTATAGGTCACATCTAGTTTTTTACCACTGGCATTAGCGATATATAGATTTAGGGATTGGGCTTGATCAATCCATTTCTGCCTTCTACTTGCTGATTCCACTATATATCGGGGCTCCACTTCGAAGGCTGTCATGAATAAGTTCTTTACTTCATCAGGAATTCTTCCTATTTGAGCTAGGCTTCCTTCGTAGTATTTAAGATCGTTTATCATCACATCATCCCAAAGTTCAAGCTCTTTGAGTTTTTCTACAAGGTGAGGATTAATTATTGTAAATTCACCTGAGAGGTTAGATTTAACATATAAGTTTTGATATGTAGGTTCTATTGACTGCGTTACACCAGTTATGTTTGAAATTGTTGCCGTGGGAGCTATGGCCATAACATTCGAATTTCTCATCCCTTGTTTTTTTACTTTTTCCCTAAGCTCTTTCCAGTCTAAAGTTTCTGTTTCATCAACATTAATATAATCTTCACCTCTGTTTTCTTTTAGAATCTTTATTGAGTCTTTTGGGAAGATGCCTTGACTCCACAGCGAGCCTTCATATGTTTTATAAGTTCCTCTTTCTTTTGCAAGATCTGAGGATGCATTTATTGCGTAGTAGCTTATAAGCTCCATACTTCTGTCAGCAAAATCGACAGCTTCCTGTGAGTTGTATGAAATATTCTGCATATATAAAGTGTCTTGGAATCCCATTAAACCTAGACCTATTGGTCTATGCTTCATATTTGAGTTCTCTGAGGTTTCCACTGAATAATAATTTATGTTGATAACGTTATCTAGCATTCTGATCGCAGTTGTAACCGTTTGTTTAACCTTTTCCTCATCTAGCTTTCCGTCTTTCATATGTTGCTTTAAATTAACAGAGCCTAAATTACATACTGCAATTTCTTCACTAGCTTTTGTGTTAAGTGTTATTTCGGTACAGAGGTTAGATGAGTGAATAACTCCCTCGTGTTGTTGAGGCGACCTTAGGTTGCATGAATCCTTGAAAGTTATCCACGGATGACCTGTTTCAAAAAGCATTGTGAGCATTTTTCTCCATAGCTCTTTTGCTTTTATTTTTTTAAATTGTCTCAGTTCACCTTTTTCGCCCATTTCCTCATATTCGGCATATCTTTCTTCAAATTCTTTTCCGATTAGATCATGTAAATCCGGTGCTTCACCAGGCGAGAAGAGTGACCACTCTTCATCATTTTGAACTCTTTTCATGAAAAGATCTGGCACCCAGTTCGCTGTATTCATATCATGTGTTCTTCTTCTATCATCTCCTGTATTTTTTCTAAGCTCTAGGAACTCTTCAATGTCCATATGCCATGTTTCTAGGTATGAACACATTGCACCTTTTCTCTTGCCACCTTGATTAACTGCGACGGCTGTATCATTCGCTACTTTAAGGAAAGGAACAACTCCTTGGCTTTTTCCATTCGTTCCTTTTATATAAGACCCAAGTGATCTTACCGGGGTCCAATCATAACCAAGTCCTCCAGCCCATTTTGATAGTAGGGCCATATCTTGATACGCAGTGAAGATACCTTTTAGGTCATCCGGGACAGTTGATAAATAACATGATGAAAGCTGTGGTCTTACGGTACCAGAGTTGAAAAGGGTGGGTGTTGAACTCATGTAATCAAAACTTGATATTAGGTTGTAAAACTCTATTGCTCTTTCTTCTCTATTCTCCTCTTCCATTGCAAGACCCATAGCAACTCTCATAAAGAAAACTTGTGGCAGCTCGTATGTTGTATCATCTGAATGGATAAAATATCTGTCATAGAGTGTCTGTAAGCCAAGATATGTGAATTGGTTATCCCTTGTGTGATCTATTGCTTGACCTATCTTTTTTAAATCAAATGTTTTAAGTTCTGGATTAAGAATATCTAGCTCAATACCCTTATCAATGTAGCTTAGAAGTGCTTTAGGATAATATTCTTGCATATCTCCGTATGTTGCATCTTCTGCGATACCCAAAAACTCCAGAGCTTCATTTCTAATTTGATCCATTAAAATCCTAGCAGTTACAAAGGAGTAGTTTGGTTCTTTCTCAACTTTTGTTCTAGCTGTCATGATTAGGCTAGATCTCATGTCTGCAACAGACACACCGTCGTAAAGGTTGCCAATTGATTCTTCTAGCACAGCCTTTGGATCGACATCATCTAGGCCTTCGCATGCATCGGTAATTATTGCTGAAAGTCTTGCAACGTCGAGTGGTGCTGTTTCACCATTTTTCTTTGTTACGCTTATACTTACTTCTTTATCGAGTTGTATAGTCTTTTTCTCTGGTTTTCCTCTTTTCTTCGCTCTTTCCTCTCTATATAAAATATAGCTTCTTGCAACTTTGTATTCTTCTTTTCGCATTAGCTGGAGTTCTACCTGGTCTTGTATCTCTTCTATATGCAGGGTTCCTCCAGAAGGCATCCTTCTGGAAAAAATATCCATAATTTCAGATGTTATTACTTCAACTTTTTCATGGATTCTTTCGCTTGCAGCTGCATTTCCTCCCTCATTAGCAAGGAAAGCTTTTGTTACAGCTACTTGTATTTTTTCATTTTCAAAAGCAACAACTTTCCCGTTTCTTTTGATGACTCTTAACTTACCTGGAGCCGCAAGATTTATATCTTCTTGTATTTTCGGCGGTGTTGCCTTTACTTCTTTTTCTGTTATTTCATTCTTTTGCATTTCTTTTTCCCAAAAAATCCCCTACAAATCCTATTTATATTTATTCGGGTGAGGCAAGAATTATTATGTTTGTGTATGCGCTTTTTTGATTTTCCTTAGCCTTCGTACATATAATCAAATTGTGGATAAGAAATCAACCCCAAAAACACAATATATTGTGAATTTTTTACTTTTATTCACTATATAGTGTGTATATGGTGTAAAAGTTATGTAAAAAAGTAGTTGATAAGATGTGGATAAATGTGAAAATATGCGTATGAAATACTTACTATCGATAGATCAAGGAACAACGAGTTCACGAGCAATAGTTTTTGATGAAAATCAAAATATAATTTCGGAAAGCCAAAAAGAATACGAACTTCAATACCCAAAGGATGGTTGGGTTGAAGCAAATCCAGATGAAATACTTGGAAGTGTAAAAGAAACAATAAAAAAAGCACTTGAAAGCTCTAAGGTTGAGATTGCTGCTTGTGGAATTACCAACCAAAGAGAAACAGTGGTTGTTTGGGATAGGGTGTCAGGAGAAGCTATATATCCTGCAATCATATGGCAAGACAGAAGGACTTCAGACTTATGTAGTGAACTGAAACAGAAGGAAAATTTAGAAAGCGAAATTAGAGAAAAAACAGGGCTTCTATTAGATCCATATTTTTCAGCTACAAAAATTAAGTGGATTCTTGATAATGTAGAGAATGCCAAGAAAATGGCAGAAAATGGAGAACTTTGTTTTGGAACAATAGAATCCTTTCTAATTTGGAATCTTACAGAAGAAAAAAATCATAAAACAGACGCAACAAATGCTTCCAGAACAATGTTAATGAATCTCGAGACTTTAGAATGGGATGATTCTCTTCTTGAGATATTTAATATCCCAAAAAATATTCTTCCTGAAATATGTTCATGTGATGATACTTTCGGCTTAATCAATCTCTTTGATCAAAAGTTCCCAATAACTGGAGTAATAGGCGATCAACAATCAGCTCTTTTTGGGCAAAATTGCTTTGAATTTGGCGAAATGAAAAGCACTTATGGAACAGGGTGTTTTTTAATGGTTAATACAAAAGAAAAGATTTATAAATCTGAAGCAAGATTGCTATCAACAGTTGGATGTATGCTTGGAAACACAGTCTCCTATGCTCTCGAGGGTAGTATCTTTTCGGCCGGTACCTCTATTCAATGGTTAAGAGATGAAATGAAATTTTTTGATGATTCTTCTGAAAGTGAAGACCTTATTGACGATGAATTTGATTCAAGGGGTGTTAACTTTATTCCTGCATTTACTGGTCTTGGAGCTCCACATTGGAATTCTGAAATAAGAGGAAGCATTCATGGGATTCAAAGAGATAGCAGCAAAGTAGATTTAATTACAGCAGTTTTTAAAGCTATTTGTTTTCAAACTCTTGAAATTGTTGAAGCTCTGGAACATGATGGGGTTTCAGTCAGCGCTCTAAAGGTTGATGGTGGGATGGTAAAAAATAAGAAATTTCTTCAGCTGCTAAGCAATACTTTATCGACAAATATAAAAAAACCAGATCAAATTGAATCAACCGCAGTTGGCGCTTTTAAAATAGCTTTATTAGGATCTGGCATTAAAGATATAGATGAAATCCAAAAAATTGGTTCTTATGATGAAGTTAAGTCACAACAATCTCTAAAATTAAATGATGATTACCAAATCTGGAAGGAATACTTAGCAAAAAATCTTTAGCTCAAGACAGGTTATAAGATCTAGCCTCTACCTCACCATAACTATTTATTTCTTCGTGAGAAACTAAAATGCATATAATTTCTTTTTCTTTTATAAATTCAGAGATTATTTCTATTATTTCAATTTTATTATTTTTATCTTGATTTGAAATAGGCTCGTCAATTAAAAGGATTTTTGGTTCTGAGAATAATGCTCTTGCTATTGAAACCCTTTGTTGTTGCCCACCTGAGAGCTCATGTGGATATTTAGAAAGATGGCTTGCAATATTAAGCCTATTAATTAATTTATTGAATAAATCTTCATTCCCTTTTCTTGAAAATTCAATATTTTGTTTAACATTTAAGTGAGGAAATAAAGCAAAATCTTGAAACACAAAGCCAATGTTCCTATTCTCAGGCTCAACAAATTTATCGTTATTAGATTGAATAATATCATCAAGAATTATTAAACCAGAAGATGGTTTTTCCAATCCTGCTATCAGATTTAACAATGTAGTTTTCCCAGAACCACTAGGCCCTGAAATTAGGTTTAGGACTCCAGATTTAAAATTTAAATTTAAATCTTTAAAAACTTCCTCGTTCCGATATGAAAAATTTAGTGATTCTATAATTAAATTCATTTTTTTATATGCCCTGGTAATTGTATATATTAAACTAGCTTACTTTCTACAAAAAGTTTTTATGTATAAGTATAAGATATTCAATAATATAGCCTCGGAAGGAACTGATTGTTTAGTTGAAGAGAATCTCATTTTAAACGAAGAGGAGCCTGAAGCGCTTTTGCTAAGAAGTAAAGTTTTGAGTGAAGATGATTTCAATAACCAGTTACTCTGTATTGGTAGAGCCGGAGCTGGAGTAAACAATATTCCAGTTGATATTGCCTCAAAAAAAGGAGTTGTTGTATTTAATACGCCAGGAGCTAACGCAAATGCTGTAAAGGAGTTAGTTTTATGTGGTTTGCTTCTGTCCTCGAGAGGAGTAATTCAAGGAAATTCTTTTGCAAAGAGTCTCGCAATTGACGAAGCCAGTGAATTTAATTCAAAAATTGAGAAGGAAAAAAAGAATTTTAAAGGAAGCGAGCTCTATGGAAAAACACTGGGTGTTGTGGGGCTTGGTGCTATTGGATCAATGGTAGCTCAATCTGCTGATGCCTTGGGAATGAAATTGGTGGGTTATGATCCATATATTTCTATTGATGCTGCATGGCGTTTACCTAAAGAGGTACAAAAGGCAAACTCAATCGAAGAGCTAGTTGGAAGTTCAGACTTTATTTCTATCCATGTTCCACTTGTTGATAGCACAAAAGATCTCATCTCAAAGGGTTTGTTAAAACATTTTAAGCGAGGATCAAAGCTCATCAATCTTTCAAGAGGCGGAATTGTCAACAATAATGATGTTATAGAGGCCCTTCAAAATGAAATATTGAGCACCTATGTTACCGATTTTCCATCGATAGAGTTATCACATAGAGCAAATGATTTTGGCGATGTCATTTTATTGCCTCATATTGGTGCAAGTACTTCAGAAGCTGAAGTGAATTGTGCTGTTATGGCTGCTGAGCAGGTTGTTGACTTCCTGAAAAACGGCAACATCATTAATTCTGTGAACTTTCCAAGAATTAGACTAAGCAGATCAACTGATCACAGATTAATTGTTATCAATAAGAACGAACCAGGCATGATCGGAAAGATTGCAGAATTTATCGCAAATAAAAAATTAAACATTAGCGATATGGTTAATAAGAGCAGGGATGATATTGCTATAAATTTAATTGATCTTGATAGCGAACCACCCAAAGAATTAATTGAAGCTCTTGAAAAAATTGAGCATGTACTATCAGTAAGAGTATGTTAAAAACTGCATTTTTTTAATCCTATATATCAAATAAAAAATATTTTTAATGTGTAACATTTGTTCATATTTGCCCACAAGGTATAAGGCAGGTATATGTTTTTTATATATTGCATCATAAGTTAAAAAACTTTTGATACAAAATCTACTTAAACTACTGATATAAGGTATTATATTATAAAACTGATCAATTTTTGATCAATCTTGTCGAGAGCCTTATTTAATAATGTTTTTTAATATAATATTAAAGTTATCCATAAAGTTATCCACAGAATCTGTGGATAAAATTTTATAGTTTTATGAGTGATCTTTTCAAAGGAGTAGATATTAGTTGGAAGCCATTTCTTGAGGGCGAGTTCCAGAAGGATTATATGAAAGAAATTAAAACTTTCCTTATTGACTGTTCTAAAAATAATGAAGTTATCTACCCCCATCCAAAGGACATTTTTAAAGCATTAGAATTAACATCTTTTGATAATGTAAAAGTAGTGATTTTAGGACAAGATCCCTATCATGGACCAAATCAAGCGCATGGTCTTGCTTTTTCCGTTCAAGAAGATGTTGCTGATCCACCCTCATTAAAAAATATTTTTAAGGAGATATCTGAAGATCTTAAAACTGAAAAGAGATCCTCAGGGAATCTAACAAACTGGGCAAACCAGGGAGTCCTTTTATTAAATACATGTTTGACTGTTTCTCCGGGTAGACCTGGATCTCATTCTCATTTAGGTTGGCAAGAATTTACCGACTCAGTCATTAGAGCAGTTAATACGAAGGATAATATAGTATTTATACTCTGGGGTTCTTATGCTCAAAAAAAGAAAGAACTTCTTTCAAACAGTAAAAATCTGATTTTAGAAGCTCCTCATCCTTCACCCTTATCAGCGCATAGAGGTTTCTTTGGATGTAAACATTTCTCAAAAACAAATCAGTTTCTTCATAAACATAAGATTGAAGGTATTGATTGGATTAGTGAGGAATAAAACTTACAAGCTTAAAAATATTCTCATTCAAGGATACTTCTTTCAAAGTTTTAATTTTTTTTGAGTTTATATTCGCCTCATCTCCAGATTTAATAGGAATAATTTCTTTTTTCTTTTTGCTGAGATGCTCTGTTCTTGCAATAACTTCCTGCCCTCTGAAACAGCCTTTTAAAAAAGATACGTGACTTTTATCCATCCCAAGATCATGCGGCCTATGCTTACTGGAATCTTGATAATTAAATAAAAATTGTCCCATTAGCAAAATATTCAATTCAAACTCTTCTTCTGTAAGCAGTGCTTCATGATTACTCACTTTGGGCGCTATATCAAAAAATAATCTGCTGCTTGAAAAGATATGATCCGCAGAGTCACTTTTTTTAAAGAATTTATAAAAGACTTCCCTTGAGCTTATCTCCATTTCAAGTTTATAGAACTTGATAAATTTATTTAATTCATCAAATAAAATACTTAGGCATGATTCATTAACCAAAATCTCAAAACCACTTTCATTTGAAAGCAAGAATTCAGCCTTAATGAAACCTTTCTCATCGCAAAGGCATGATTGAATAAACTTATTAGATTCAAGATCTTTTAAATCTGCAGTAACTTGTCCTTGAAGAAGCTCAAAAACATTGTCTTTGCTACCTTTGAAGGAAATAACCTTTTTATTAATAGCAAAAGTTCCAGGTTTGAAATATGATTCTAGTTTTTTGATAATTAAGAGTATATTGTTTTAAATTATTTTATCCAATGAAAGCTGAAATAAATAGAATTAAATGGAAATCGAGAAGGGGAATGCGAGAACTCGACCTTTTATTTGAAAATTTTTTTAAATTTTATGCAGATAAAATATCAGAAACTGAACTCCAGACACTCAAAGAACTTTTAGTTTATGATGATCAGACATTGTTTGATTTTATTTTTAAGGATATAAAACTTGGAAATTCTGATCATGAAGATTTCATTAAAAAATATTTAAAAAAATATGAAAAATAAAAGAACTTTTTTTAATTTTGAATGTCTTAATGTTTGAGGTATGAGAAATGAATATTCCTCAGAAAAATGAAGACTTACTTTTAAAGAAGGCAAAAAATGGAGATAAAGATGCTTTTAACCTTATGGTTATCAAATATCAGCCACGTATTATGAGCGTTTTATATGGCTTTTTAAAAACTCACTCAGATGCTGAAGATCTTACTCAGCAAACATTTATTAAGGCATGGACTAATCTGGAAAAATTCAGAGGTGATAGCAGTTTTTATACTTGGATATACAGAATAGCAATTAATTTAGCAAAGAATTTTGTTAAAAAACCTTCAACACAATTTGAAAAAACGTCTATATCAATTGATGAACATCAATATGATTTACCAGAAGACTTAGACCCATTATCATTTATTTCTAATGAACAGCTGAAAAGAGATCTTGATTCTTTTATTGGCTCAATGCCTGAAAAATTAAAAACTGCATTTATTCTTAGGGAATATGAAGGAAAATCCTATGAAGAAATAGCTTTAGTTACAAATTGCCCAGTTGGAACTGTTAGATCAAGGATATTTAGAGCTCGAGAAGAAATTATTAATTATTTTAAAGAAAAAATTTATGAAAGAAATTGATATAAACCTATTGATATCCGCTTATTACGACAACGAGTTGACTGAAAGCGAGCTAAATTATTTGTTAGAGGAAACAAAAAAAGATCCTAAGCTTTTAGCTAAGCTTAATAATTACGCATTAATCAGTACCATTTCTGAAAAAGATGACAAGGTTACCTCGATTTTTGAAAACATTTCAGATTATGTTCAAAAAAGATGGGTTGGTAATGGTCTCACTGCAGCAGCAGCAGTTTTTCTCACAGTTATGTTCATAAACAATCCTTTTGAATCTAGATTTTCTGAATCAGACGTTATTAACTCTCAAATTAGGGATGCTATTGAAAGTGATGAGGCTGCTAAAACTTTCAGCATGATTGAAAAAGACCTCATACCACACGTAATGTCTTTAATTGATAATAATGGAAAATCATATGGAGATGATCTTGCAATTGATCTATCTCCAGTTGGCTTCAATCGCATGGATAACAACCCAGGACATTTTATAAAAGGTAAGAAGAAGATTCAGGTAAGAGTTGAGCCGAATAGGATTGGCATAAATGAAAACAAGTATTGGAAGTCAGGTAACAAGCTTATCTACTTATACCCAACCATTGATGGCAGAATAATTTCTATATATGGAGATTTATCAATTCAAGAGGTTGAAAAAATCATACCAGTCCTAATTAAATAACAGATGAAAAAACTTTTAGCATTACCTATATTTTTCTTTTCACTTATTGAAGCATATGATCAGAATATTCCTGAGCTCGTCGAGGATACATCCCCAGCCGTTGTAAACATTACATCTAAAAGAGAAGTTACTTCTTCAAATCAGGATTATTTTAGAGGTATGCCAGAAGAGTTTGAAAGGTTTTTTGGTATTCCAAGAGACTTTGGACAACAGCCTCGAACAAGAGAATCCGTTGCGTATGGATCAGGTTTCTTCTTTAAAGAAAACTACCTATTAACTAATTATCATGTAGTAAATGACGCAACTGAAGTTATTGTTTCACTAACCGATAGAAGAGAATATAAAGCTGAAGTTATTGGGGTTGATATGCTATCTGATTTGGCTGTTCTTAAAATCGATGGAGAAGATCTTCCCAGCTTGCAAATGGGCAGCAGTGAAGCGCTTAAAGTTGGTGATTGGGTTGTGGCAATTGGTTCACCATTTAGTTTCGATTTTTCAGTAACTGCTGGAATCGTAAGCGCTAAAGGTAGAAGTATTCAAAATCAGAATATTGGTGGTTATGTTCCTTTTATCCAAACTGATGTAGCAATAAATCCAGGTAACTCAGGTGGACCCTTGTTTAATTTGGATGGTGAGGTAGTTGGAATCAATTCTCAAATCTATTCAAGAAGTGGCGGTTATCAAGGAGTTTCTTTCTCTATCCCTATTGATGTTGCAATAGAAGTTGCAAATCAAATAATTTCATCTGGTGAAGTCGCCAGAGGCTACCTCGGTGTCAGAATGGGTGATGTAGATTCTGATTTGGCTCAAGCACTTGGAATGAAAAAACCATATGGAGCATTGATAAATAGTATTGAAAAAGACGGAGCCGCTGATAATGGAGGCTTAAAAACTGGTGACGTTATTACTGAATTTGCCGGTAAAGAAGTTAAATTTGCTGGAGATTTGCCTCATATTGTCGGGAGAAAATTACCAGGAACTAAATCAACTGCAAAAGTTGTAAGAAACGGTAAAACGATCAAACTAGATTTTGTTCTTGGCAAATTAGAAAGCTCCGATAATACTTTTGTTCCAGCTTCTTCATCAGAGAATGAATATCCTCTTGGCATCAAGGTTGAGGACCTACCAGATGATTTTGATGCAGTTGATGAAGGAGTAGTTGTTTCAAAAATAGATAACACTTCAAACTCTGCATCAAAGATATTAGAGGGAGATATTATTACAGACATACAATCAGGTTTTCAAAGATACTCTGTTAAAGATTCTGAAAGCTTTAACGATATTGTTTCTAAGTTCCGAAGTGGGGATAAAATAGCAATCTTTGGTCTCAGAGGGGATTCAAGGTTTATTGTGCCAATTACAGTTGATTAGATTTATCTCAAAATAAGTAGGCTTTTTCATTTAAAATACCCTTACTTATGAAACACATACGCAACTTTTCTATAATTGCACATATTGATCATGGCAAGTCTACACTTTCTGATAGATTGATAGAGTTCTGCGGGGGGCTCTCTGCTAGAGAGATGTCCAGTCAGATCCTTGATTCTATGGAGATAGAGCAAGAGAGAGGAATTACCATTAAGGCACAGGCAGTTTCTCTAGAATATATTCATAAAGATAAAACATATTTATTAAACTTTATTGATACTCCTGGGCATGTAGACTTTTCATATGAAGTTTCTAGATCACTATCAGCATGTGAAGGAGCTCTTCTTTTGGTTGATGGCTCTCAAGGGGTAGAGGCACAAACACTTGCAAATTGTTATACAGCAGTTGACCAAGGTTTAGAGGTAATTCCTGTTATAAACAAAATTGATCTTGATCAAGCTGATCCAGACAGAGTTAAGCAAGAAATTGAGGATATGATAGGACTCGACTCGACAACAGCACCTCTTGTTAGTGCTAAATCAGGATTAGGAGTGGAGGAGCTTTTAGAAAACCTTATTGAAAAGATACCGCCTCCGGTCGGAAATATAGAAGATGAATTAAAAGCACTTATTATTGATTCATGGTTTGATCCCTATCTTGGTGTTGTGTCGCTTATTAGGATCGTTAATGGAGAAATTAAAGTAGGTGAAAAGATTAGAGTCTTTTCAACCAATCAAACATATAAAGTTGAAGATATAGGAATATTTTCACCAAAAAAAATTAAAAAAGAAAAACTTTCTGCAGGCGAAGTTGGCTATTTAGTATCTGGAATTAAAGATATAAAAGGTGCTCCAGTTGGAGATACGCTTACCTCTAATTTAAAAGAGGAAATAAAACCACTTCCTGGTTTTAAAACAGTCACACCTAATGTTTTCTCATCACTTTTCACTATAGACTCTGATGATTATGAAAGGTTTAGAGACGCATTATCTAAGCTTGCTCTTAATGACTCTTCATTAGTTTATGAACCAGAGGTTTCAGATGCTCTTGGCTTTGGTTTTAGGTGTGGGTTTTTGGGAACACTGCATATGGAAGTTGTGCGCGAAAGATTAGAGAGAGAATATGATTTAGATCTTATTTCAACCGCTCCATCCGTTCAATATGAGGTTCTTAAAACAGATGGAGAGACTATTATTTGCGATAATCCATCTCAACTGCCTGAACCAAATTATATTGAAGAAATTAGAGAGCCAATTGTTAGGACAAATATTCTTACTCCAAATGAGTATGTGGGTTCAGTTATTACGTTATGCAATAACAATAGAGGTGTTCAAAAAAATATGGAATATTTTGGTAACCAGGTATCTATTGTTTTTGAACTGCCGCTTGGAGGAGTGATAATTGATTTCTTTGATCAAATTAAATCTATCACAAAGGGTTTTGCCTCAGTAGAACATTCACTGATTGGGTTTGTAAAATCTGACTTAACCAAAATTGATGTATTAATAAATAATAAAAAAGTTGATGCACTTTCTATGATTGTTCATAAATCATTTTCTAATAGAAAGGCTAGGGAAATTGCAAAAAATCTTCAGAAGCTTATTCCAAGACAGATGTTTGATGTTCCAATACAAGTTACACTTGGATCGAAAATTATCTCTAGAGAAACTGTTAAAGCATATAGAAAGAATGTTACTGCAAAGCTGTATGGCGGAGATGTAACGAGAAAAAAGAAGCTATTAGAGAAACAAAAAGAAGGTAAGAAAAAAATGAAACAACTTGGAAGTGTCTCTATACCTCAGGAAGCGTTCTTAAAATATTTTAACTCAGGTGATTAATGTTTGGATTAGATAAAGATACTGGCAACTTAATAATCATAATTTCAGTTTTAGGAATTCTTACTTGTTTGTGTTTGTGGCTGTTAAGAAGCTTGAATATTATTTTAAAAAATCATGACATTAAAGAGGTTGAAAATTATCTAAGCTGGATTGGAGTCTCTTTGGCATTTTTAATTCTCTTGATGATTTTTGTAACTGCAGGAGATCTTGGAATTCTATTGCTGGTTGGATCGATAGTAAGTTTTTTATTAATGGTAGTAGGTTTAATTGCAAAAAATAATGAAATCGCAAAAACCGGGAGAGGTTGGTTTATGCCATTTTTCTTAATATTTATTTTGAGAACTTTTCTTTTTGAGCCTTACCAAATCCCTTCCGGTTCAATGATGCCTGGACTTAAAGTAGGAGATTTTATACTTGTTAAGAAATTTACATATGGTATCAAGGTTAATAGAACAGGCCCACCAATAGCTTTTGGAAAAGATCCTGAGCTTGGTGATGTTGTTGTTTTTATTCCTCCTCATGACCATAGACCATTTGTAAAAAGATTGATTGGCAAACCTGGAGACAGAATTACCTATATAAACAAGAAAATATATGTAAATGGGAAACCTATTAATCAAAAGCTTTTAAGCGAAAAAGATAATCTAAGGATTTATGAAGAAATGCTGAATGATAGGACTATTCAGATCCAACAGATCACTTCGCGCATTAATTATCCTGAGGAGTGGATAGTTCCAAAGGATAAGTATTTTGTTGTTGGTGACAATAGAGATAATTCAAATGACAGCAGATATTGGGGCTTTGTGCCAAGAGAAAATTTTATGGGTACCGCAGATTATATTTGGATGTCTTGGGAGTGTTGGACATGTGCGCCATCATTTAAGCGAGCAGGTAAAATTAATTAATGTACAAGAAGCTATATGAGCAAATAAATTATTCTTTCAAGAATGAGGATATTTTAGATTTAGTATTTACTCACAAAAGTTCTGGAGAAAACAATAATGAGAGATTAGAGTTCCTTGGAGATGCGATTCTTGGAGCTGTAATATCCGAGGAACTATATAATCGATTTACAAACATTAGTGAAGGCGAATTAACAAGAATAAGAGCATCTCTTGTTAGAGGCACAACATTAATGAAGAAAGGAAAAGAGCTTGAACTTTTAAGTCTTGCAAAGCTTTCAAAAGCTGCTAAAAATTTATCAGATTTAGAGAATTCATCAATTTTAGGAACTATCTTTGAGGCACTAGTTGGTGGAATCTATTTAGACTCTTCATGGGATGAGGCCAAAGTAGTAATTTTATCTTTATATCGAAATGACCTTGAATCAATTGATATTCAAAATTCATTTAAGGACCCTAAATCTGAATTACAAGAATATCTTCAGTCACTTGGCGAGGAGCCTCTTAAATATATTTGTGAAAAATCTCATAACGGTTCGCATGATATCTTTAAATGTTATGTAGTTTTTAATGGAAATAAATTCACTGATTCAGGAAAATCAAAAAAGAAGGCGCAAATGAAAGTTGCAGATAAAATTCTTAGATCAATGAAATGAGAGATTTTTGTGGCTTAGTTTCTATTGTCGGAAGACCAAATGTAGGTAAATCAACTTTATTAAATAGATTAATTGAGCAAAAGATATCAATAACCTCAAGAAAGTCTCAAACTACAAGGAATAATATTTTAGGCATCAAAACAAAAGAAAATCATCAAATGGTATTTATTGATACCCCTGGAGTTCATATAAATGCTTCCAAAGTTATGAATAAAGTCTTAAATCAGAGTGCTCTTGGTGCAATTGAGGATGCTGATCTAATAATCTTCATGCTTCAAAGAAATAAAATAAATACTCTCGATGAGCTTATTCTTGAAAGACTCAAAGGAGTTAAAACTAAAAAGATTTGTGTAATAAATAAGTTAGATCAAGTTGCATCTATAAATAGCCTATTACCTGTTATTGAAAAACTAAGAAGTGAGAATGATTTTGCCGAAATAATTCCTGTTTCAGCTAAAACAGGTAAAAACATAAATGAACTAGAGAATATGATCTGTCAAAATCTACCTGAAAATAATCATCTTTATGACAGCGATACTAAGTTCCTTGCCAAAGAGTCATTTATGATCTCAGAAATCATAAGAGAAAAAATAATAAGATTCTTAGGAGAAGAGCTTCCGCATGAGACTTATGTCCAATTGCAAAAGCTTGAGGACAAGGAAAATATTATTAATATTGATGCTGAAATAATCGTTGCCAGAGAATCACAAAAAGGAATTGTAGTTGGTAAAAATGGAGCTAAGCTAAAAAAAATAGGTGAAAAAGCTAGGATAGATCTTGAAAAATTCTTTAATAAGAAAGTTTTTTTAAAAACATGGGTAAAAACTAAAAAGAATTGGAATAATGATTCAGATTTTATCTCCAGCCTCGGTATAGGCAGTTTATATGACTGAATTATGGCATGATGCTTTTCTCTTACATCAGAGGCCATATGGCAATACAAGTGTCATGGCAGAAATGTTTACTTTGGAAAATGGTCGCATATCTGTAATTGCTCGCGGCGCTAAAAAACCAAAATCTAAGTTTTTTGGTGTCTTGTCACCTTTTTCTAAATTAAGGATTACATATCGGGGCAGATCAGAGCTTAAAACTTTAACAAATGTGGATAAAGAAGATATTTTTTCGAATAGTTTTTCGAAGCTCTCTTATACACTTCTTTACATAAATGAGCTGTTAATAAAGATTCTTCCGCAAGGCGCTCCGCAAAGCGAGTTATTTAATCTCTATGATAAGTTCTTAATAGAAGTAAAATCTACTGAAGAAATCGATATAGTCCTAAGAAAATTCGAATTAGATTTATTAGAAATGCTCGGTTATGGAATTAACTTTATAAATGAGGTTGATTCGGGACAAAGCATTGAATTGAATAAATCTTATGATTTTGTTCCTGAACTCGGCTTCAAAGAGTCTCCTAATGGGCTTTTTGATGGTGATGAGATTATCTCCATATCAAAACTAGATTTTAAGGACATAAACAAAAAGAAATTTAAATCATTAACAACAATGGCGATAGGCTATAGTCTTGATGGTGGCGATTTAAAAAGCAGAGAAATTTTTAAGACTTTAAAAAAATGATAATAGGAACTGGCATAGATATTGTTGAAATTGATCGCTTTAAAGAAATTAAAAATCTTAATGGGATAGCAAAAAAAATTCTTCACACCAATGAACTTGAAGAATTTAATAAAAAAGCTAAAGACCAATCTATATTCCTTGCAAAAAAATTTGCGTTTAAAGAAGCTTTTGTAAAAGCGCTTGGAACTGGTTTTAGAGAACCTTATTACTTAGATAGAATTGAGATTATTAAGGATAAATTAGGCAAACCCTCAGTTGTTACACACCAAGAAGCAAAAAAAGAATTTGAGGATTTGGGGATAACAAAAGCGCATGTTAGTCTTTCAGATACAGAAAACTATGTTGTTGCATTTGTAGTATTAGAAAGATGAATACCTTCATATTATTAGGACCACCTGGTGCAGGAAAGGGCACTCAAGCAGACCTTATTTCAGCTGAACTAGGTATCCCAAAAATAAGTACTGGCGATATGTTGAGATCTGCTGTGGCCTCTAAAAGTGATTTAGGTAATAGAGTTGAAGATATTCTTAACTCTGGCAAGCTCGTCTCAGATGACATTATTATTGAATTAATCAATGATCGCATCAATCAGTCGGACTGTAAGTCTGGTTACTTATTCGATGGTGTGCCAAGAACTCTGGGGCAAGCCAATCTTTTTTTACAGAATGATATAGAAGTTAAAAAGGTAATAGATATATCACTTGATGATGAATTAATTATTAAAAGGATGTCAGGCAGAAGATTTCATATAGCATCTGGTAGAAGCTATCATATTGAATTTAATCCACCAAAAGTCGAAGGCTTAGATGACGATACAGGAGAACCATTAATTCAAAGAGAGGATGATTTTCCTGAGACCGTTAAAAAAAGGCTTGAGGTTTATCATGCTCAAACAAAACCATTAACAGATTTTTACAAATCAAAGGCTTCAGAGGGCATTATGAATTTTATTTCTATTAACGGTAATCAGTCAGTTGATGAAGTTTTTAGTGAAATAAAGTCTTATTTATATAAATGAAAATAATTTCTTATGACGGCTCTATGCAAGAAAAATCGTCAATGTCACTCCTTGTAAAAAACGATATTAAGACAGAAATAATAGAGCACGGAAAAAAAACTAGACCTTCTTGGGAAACATTTTTTAAAAAATTGAATCTTCGACATGAAGATTTATCAAGCGTTGATCTTTTTCTTGTTTGCACAGGTCCAGGATCTTCATATACCGCTGTTCGATCATCAGTTAGTTTCTTTAAAGCTTTATGTACTGGATTAAGTAAGCCCCTAGCCGGCATTAGCTGTAATGAACTAAGAGATTTCAGGCAAAAAAATAAAGCTACTGATAATACTAACTCGATTGAGATGATAAATTTTGTTAAGCCGAGTGTTGAAGATTATTTAGACTCTACTCCTTCTTCTGTGAATCCTATCCATGATGAGGAGAATAACTTCAGAGAAATGAATGTCTGATGTTTTTTTAAGTCTTATTCTTGGGCTTGTTCAAGGTCTTACAGAATTTCTTCCCATATCAAGTTCAGCTCATCTTCTTATTCCTTCTCTTTTATTTGGCGCAAATGATTTAGGATTAGAGTTTGATATTGCGGTTCATGCAGGAACTCTATGTGCTGTTATCTATTTCTTTAAAAATGATCTAAAAGTTTACGTATTATCGATATTCAATTCTTCCACTAGCTATCAGAATGACAGAAGAGTTGCTATTAATTTATTGATTGCAACACTGCCAATTGTTCTTGCAGGAATATTTTTAAATGATTTAATTTCACAAAGATTAGTAACTAAAGAGCTTATCGCATGGTCAAATATTTTCTTTGCTTCACTGCTTCTATTGAGTTTTTATTTATCTAAAAAAAATAAGGATATATTTCATTTATCTATACTAATGAGCCTTTTTATAGGCTGCGTTCAAGTCTTTGCATTAATTCCCGGTGCCTCAAGGTCTGGAGTGGTAATAATGGCTTGTTTATTTTTAGGATTGAATTTAAAAGATTCCTCCAGATTTGCATTTCTTTTGTCTATCCCAACCATTTTGGGAGCATTAATATTTTTGGTTGGTGATTCAATTGCTGCTAATTTGTATATTTTCAATGCGCAACTTATCGTTGGATTTATAACCTCTGCGTTGGTTGCTTTCTTTACTATTAAGTATTTTCTTCAATTTGTTGAGCGGATTGGTATGACGCCTTTTTTTATATATAGGATATTTTTAGGCCTGTTATTGATAATGCTGTGAAAGAAGAATATTTCTTTTATAAAGATAATATTCTGCACTATAAGATTAGTGATAAAGAAAGTTTAAGTTTTGACTTTCTTAAAGGACGATTATTTAATCGATTGAAGAGAATTGAGCATGAATCACTAATTAAAAAAGCTATAGGTAAAAATAAAGCTCAATTAAAGATTTTTGATGCTACAGCTGGATCATTGATTGATACGATAATTTTTTTAAAACTAGGTCATAAAGTTGTTGCATGCGAGCAAAGTAAGATTCTTTATAGACTTTTGAATGATGCTATTTTAAGAGCAAAAAAGGAATATGATTTTTTTGACAATCTTTCATTTATAAATTCAGACTCAGCTGTAATCATAGATTCTTATTTAGATTCAGATATTTTCTATTTTGACCCGATGTTCGAAGAGGTAAAACAAAATACAAAACGATCTGGAACTCTTCAAAAAATAGGGAATGTCCTAAGTTTTGAAAAACTTGAAGATACAAGCGCACAAATTTTTGATCATATGTTAAAAAAGAAATATAAGAAGGTTATTGTTAAAAGACCAATCAAAAGTAATCCACTCTATGAAAAGATAAATTATCAAGTTAAAGGAAAAGCAATTAGATATGATGTTTATGTTAAAACCTAATTATGGTGCCCCATATCTGAGTCGAACAGATACTCCCGAAGGAACGCGATTTTGAGTCGCGCGCGTCTACCAATTCCGCCAATGGGGCAAGTGGCTAATTGTAGCTAACTATTGATTCTTTTAAAATTAGTGAGCAATGAAAACAACAAAATTTGACTACAGCTTACCCGAAGAGCTAATAGCAACTTATCCCAGCAAAGATAGAACCAAAAGCAGGCTTCTGGTAGATGCAAATCCTGAAGAGCACAGAATTTTTTCAGAGATAAATAAGTTTATAAAAAAAGATGATTTATTAATTCTCAATAATACCTCGGTTTTACCCGCAAGGCTGTTTGGAAAAAAAGAGACTGGTGGAGAGGTTGAAGTTTTTCTTGAGAGAATCATTGACGAAACTAAAGCTCTTGTTCAAATTCGCTCTTCAAGATCTCCCAAGCCTGGCTCACTTATAATCGTTGAAAATAATGAGCATTGTTATAAATTGTTATGCAAGGAGCGCAAGGAGGGATTTTTTATTGTTGATTTTCAAGATGATCCAAAAAAGATTTTTAACTCTTTGGGAAATACACCCTTACCACCTTATATAAAAAGAAAGATCGAGATCGAAGATAGACACAGATATCAAACAGTTTACGAAAACAAAGATTATCAAGAATCAGTAGCCGCCCCAACAGCTGGACTTCATTTTGATAATTTACTGTTAAGAAACATAGAAAACATTGGCGCAAAAATTAGGTATATAAATTTAACAGTTGGGGCAGGAACTTTTCAGCCAGTAAAAGCAGAAAATATAGTGGATCATAAAATTCATAGCGAATATATAAGTGTTTCAAAGGAGCTTGTAACTGAAATAATCAATACTAAAAAGATGGGAGGAGATGTAATCGCAGTTGGGACGACTTCCTTAAGGGCCGTAGAAACTGTTTTTTCAAAGAAATTAGATCAATTCGATGGGTTAACAGATATATTTATTTATCCAGGATATGAATTTAAGGCAGTAGATAAGTTAATTACAAATTTTCATTTACCAAAATCAACTTTATTGATGCTCGTGGCTGCATTTATAGGTTTTGATAGAATGAAATACTTATACGAAATAGCAATAAAAGAGAGATATAGGTTTCTTTCTTATGGGGATGCAATGTTTCTTACTAGAAAATGAAATACAAGCTTTTAAAAAAAGATGGCTACGCTAGAAGGGGGTTACTAGAACTTCAACATGGCAATATTCAAACACCTGTATTTATGCCTGTTGGAACAAATGCAACAGTCAAGGGCTTAACTGTTGAGGACCTAGAAGAAACAGGTTCACAAATAATTCTTTCAAATACCTACCATTTAATGCTCCGTCCAGGAGATGAAATTATAAAAGAGCTGGGTGGTCTTCATAGTTTTTGTAATTGGCAAAAACCTATCCTCACAGATTCAGGTGGTTTTCAAGTTTGGAGTTTGGGGGAGCTAGCAAAAGTCTCAGAGAAAGGGGTAAGTTTTAAGTCACCATATGATGGAAAGAATATCTTTATGAGTCCAGAAGATTCCATACAAATTCAAGAAAATCTTGGTTCGGATATTGTGATGGTATTTGATGAATGTACAAACTATCCATCTCCAAAGAAAGAAGCGCAAAAATCTATGGAGTTGTCAGGAAGATGGGCAGCTAGGTCAAAAGACGCTCATAAATCACAATCAGCATTATTTGGGATTGTGCAAGGAGGAATGTATGAAGATTTAAGAGAAGAGTCACTAAATCTTACCTTGGCATGTGAATTTGATGGCATTGCAATTGGAGGATTAAGTGTTGGCGAACCTAAAGAAGAAAAAACAAAAGTTCTGAAACATTTATCAAATATTCTTCCAGATGATAAGCCTAGATATCTTATGGGAGTTGGAAAGCCTGAAGATATTGTTGAGGCAGTCTTCTTTGGTGTAGAGATGTTTGACTGTGTCTTGCCTACAAGGAATGCAAGGAATGGACAACTTATAACTAGCACGGGTGTGATAAATATTAGGAATGCGAAATATAGGAATGATGATTCACCTATAGATGAGAATTCTGATTCTAAGGTTTGTAAAAATTATTCAAAAGCCTATTTACATCATTTAGATAAAACTAATGAAATGTTAGGATCAATGCTTGCCAGCTATCACAATATTTATTATTACCATGAGCTTATGAAGCAAATTAGGCAATCAATTGATGACGATATATTCGTAAACTTTGCAAAAGACTTTTATAATAATCGAAATTTACCAATTCCAGATTATTTGGAGGGCTTATAAATGGAATTATTCCCACTATTATTTTTACTTTTTTTATTTGCTTTGTTGTACTTCACAACAATTAGGCCTCAACAAAAACGCCAAAAAGAAATTAATGCAATGCTTGATGCGCTTGAAAAGGGTGATGAAATATCAACTGCAGGTGGGATTCTTGGCAAGGTAAGAAATATTAAAGGCCCTTATGTAGCAATTGAAGTCAGCGAAAATGTAACTTTCAAGATTCAAAAGACAGCAATTGCAAATACTTTACCAAAAGGAACAATAGATTCCATAAATAGATAGTTTATGAATAAATTTCCGACATGGCGCTACTTTGTAATTATTGCTGTGCTTATGCTTGGGATACTTTATGCTCTGCCTAATCTTTATCCTGCTCAACCTGCAATCCAGGTAGCTTATACAGATTCATCTAAATCCGCAGATCAATCTTTGCTAGAGACAATCCGCGAAGAGATCGCTAAGCAAGATATAGAAATATCAGAAATTAATCTTAAGAATAACAATATTGTTGCACAGTTTTCTTCTTTAGAGGATCAGCTTGTAGCTAAAACAGCTCTTCAAAAAGCTTTACTTGATAGAGTTATTGTTGCATTAAAGCTTGAGCCTACAACTCCAGATTGGTTAGCATCAATTGGTGGACGACCTCTTAAGCTTGGTCTTGATCTATCCGGTGGTGTTCATTTTTTATTAGAGGTAGATGTAGAAACGGCTTTGGGTGATAAAGTGGACGGCCTTTTAAACTCTTATAGAAAGAAATTTAGGACTGAAAATATAAACTATATTTCATCATCAATTTCAGATGATCAGGTTACATTCAAATTCAAATCAAGTGAGGACTATGAAAAAGCATTAGATATATTTCTAACAGATACCATCACTCCTGCCGGATTTCAATTTGATTTAGTTGAGCAAAGAAATATCTCAACTTTAAAGGTAAGTTATTCAGATATTGCTATTAAAGAGTTGAGGGATTATGCAGTTAAGCAAAACCTAATGACGCTCAGAAATAGAGTGAATGAACTAGGAGTATCAGAACCTGTTGTTCAAAGACAAGGGGCAAATCGAATTGTAGTTGAATTACCCGGTGTTCAAGATACTGCAGCCGCAAAAAAGATTATTGGAAAGACAGCAAATCTGGAATTTAGACTTGAAGCAAAATCTAATGCTTCACGTCTCAGGAAAACTGAGTTTGAGTATAAAGATGAAAGGTATGGGACGGCATTTCTAGAAAATGATGTGATTGTTTCCGGCGACCGAGTAACAAATGCAAATACAGGTTTTGATGAGAGTGGTTTTGCACAAGTCAATATTACCTTAGACATGCAAGGTGGAAGAGCTATGCAACGAGCAACCAATGGGAATATTGGTAGAAGGCTCGGTGTTTTATTTGTTGAGCAGAAGAGTAAATCTACACTCGTTGAAGATGAATTTGGTAACGAGGTCATTGAGCAAACTTCATACATCGAAAAAAATATAATTAGTCTTGCAACAGTTCAAGCTGTATTAGGAACTAACTTCAGAATTACTGGCGTTGGCTCACCACAAGAGGCAAGCGAACTTGCGCTGCTGTTAAGAGCCGGTGCTTTGGCTGCACCAATGAAATTTGTTGAGGAAAGAACCGTTGGACCAAGCCTTGGTAAAGAAAATATTGAACTAGGCATGAGATCAGTAATGATAGGATTCTTAATGGTTATTCTTTTTATGGGTTTTTACTATCGGTTATTTGGATTAGCAGCAAATGTAGCACTTGCATCAAACCTAGTTCTTATTACTGGGATTATGTCTTTGCTTGGTGCCACACTTACATTGCCAGGTATTGCTGGAATAGTTTTAACGGTTGGAATGGCTGTAGATGCAAACGTTCTGATATTTTCTAGAATTAGAGAAGAGCTTAAAGGTGGTAAAAATCCTCATCAGGCAATTCAGGATGGGTTTTCGAGAGCATTTATAACAATCTTTGATGCCAATGTTACAACTTTGATCGCTGCTTTAATTTTATATGCGATTGGTACAGGTCCAATTAAGGGATTTGCTGTCACTCTTTCAATTGGAATCATTACATCAATGTTTACCGCAATAATGGGTACAAGAGCGATTGTTCAATTAATTTATGGATCTAGAAATATTAAGGAGCTTAGAGTTTGATGAATATTAATTTCATGCGATTTAGAAAGATTGCAATTACTATCTCATTAATCTTGTTTGTCGGCTCAATTGGATCTATTTTCATGAAAGGCCTGAGTCTTGGTTTAGATTTTAGCGGAGGAACACTTGTTGAGATCCAGTATGAGGACTCCGTAGATCTTCAAGAAATAAGAGCTGTTTTAAGTGAAAATGGCTATGAGGATTTCCAAGTTGTTAATTTTGGTTCTAGTTTAGATGTTCTCATTAAAATTGCTGATCAGCCTGGCAACAGTTCTCTTGGTGACCAAATATTTGCTTTGCTATCCTCAAACAATTTCGAAGGTGAGTTAAAACGAATTGAATTTGTTGGTCCTCAAATTGGATCAGAATTGAGAGACCAAGGCGGTTTAGGAATGCTTGTCGCTCTTGGAATGATCTTGCTTTATGTTGCTTTTAGATTTCAGTATAAATTTGCTTTAGGAGCTGTAGCTGCACTAGGACATGATGTCATAATTATCTTAGGCTTATTCTCAATTTTTGCCTGGGATTTTGATCTTTCCGTCTTAGCTGCTCTTTTAGCAGTAATAGGTTACTCACTTAACGACTCAATAGTTGTGTCCGATAGAATTAGAGAAAACTTTAGATCAGAAAGGGCTTTAGGATCTGAGGATTTAATAAATCTCTCTCTTAATCAAACCCTTAGTAGAACAGTAATTACATCTTTAACCACATTGCTTGTTTTATTTGCACTATTTTTCTTTGGTGGCGAAGCAGTTAGAGGATTTAGTTTAGGTCTTATTATTGGGGTCCTCATTGGAACATACTCGTCACTTTATATTGTTACAACAATACTTATTTCATTAAATTTATCTCAAGAAGATATGGCTGTGCCCGATGTTGAGGGTGCAGAATTTGATGATATGCCCTAAGTTTTACTTTCTAAATTAGACTCTACAGCTTGAAGTATTGGCTTAAAGCATTTTGGCGAACAGCAAACAATATTTTCACTATCATGATACTTTGTACTTCCATTAAAATCTGATAGAAGAGCTCCAGCTTCTTCAGCAATAACTATTCCTGCAGCAACATCCCATGGTTTGAGCCCATTACCCCAGAAACCATCTAATCTTCCTGCAGCAATATAAGCTAAATCTAAAGCAGAACAGCCAGTTCTTCGAATAGTTATTTCATTTTTATAAAGCTCCATAAAAGTTCCGAGTAAGTTATATTTATAATTTTGTTCTGGAGTACTTCGAGAACTGCAACTTAATAATCCATCTGTAAGACTTTTTTGATCACTTACTCTTATTCTTTCTCCATTTAGCTGAGCACCTTTGCCTTTGGATGCAGAAAATTCTTCTCTTCTTGTTGGATCAATAATCACACCATGAGAAGGGACTCCATTTACTGAAGCACACAAAGAAACGCAATAATGAGGAAAACCATTAATAAAATTTGTAGTTCCATCAATTGGATCAAGTATCCATGTCACATTTGAGTTATTAATTTCTTCACCTGACTCCTCGCCCAAGAAATTATGCTCAGGATAGTATGATTTAATGTCTTCAAAAATTATTTGCTCAACTCTTCTATCAACCTCTGTCACATAATCAGTGGAGCCTTTTTTTTCTACTTTAAGCTTATGAAGTTTTTTTACTGCAAATTCTAACTCTACTGCTCCCTTTCGGGCAGCCATAAGTCCGATATTTAATAATGCTGGTTGATTCATCTCGCATATTGTAATGGAAATATTCATAATAACGATATGAATGACATAAAAAATCAGATTGACATTGTTTTAGTGGAGACTTCTCATCCAGGTAATATCGGTTCTGTTGCAAGAGCAATGAAAACAATGGGTCTTAAAAATTTAATATTGGTAAATCCGAAAGATTTTCCAAGTAAGGATGCATTTATGTTATCTGGCAATGCGCAAGATGTAATTGAGCAGGCTAATGTTGTTAATACTCTTGATGAAGCTATAAGAGAAAGTACTGATATTTATGCAACCTCAGCAAGAACACGAACTATCTCGTGGCCAATCATTTCAGCAGATGAAGCAGGCATAGAGATAAATAAGAATGTAAATAAAGGTTCAAAAACATCAATAATTTTTGGAAGAGAGGATAGGGGACTAACTAATGATGAATTACAAAAGGCTAATAAACATATCTTGATTCCATCAAGTGAAGAGTATCCAGTTCTAAATATTGCAATGTCGGTTCAAGTTATTGCTTATGAGATTTTTAAAAATTCTGA
>OCZA010000121.1_pt1 | contig 27079 bp, 26 predicted proteins | sample 1539021 | NCBI WGS metagenome assembly OCZA01 (sample SAMEA2619376, study PRJEB22493) | marine metagenome | biome: marine biome (ENVO:00000447); feature: surface water layer (ENVO:00002042); material: "saline water (ENVO:00002010), including plankton (ENVO:xxxxxxxx)" | depth 5 m | reverse complement strand
ATTTATTTTCCTCTAGCAGTTTTTGATCACACAAACGATGGTAGTAAATCGCAAGATCCAATCCACCACGTGGACAATAAAGACGCGCTATTTGAGGATCTAAACCAGCATCTGCACAACTTGCATTGAAAGTCACATCTCCCCATCCATCAAAAGGGATGTGAAGTTTTGCAGCTGACAAAAGCTTTTCTAATGTTCGTGTTTGCTCTGACATGACTATCTTTTATTATCAATTTTATACTATGGACAAAATTTTCATTTCTTGGTAACCAACCACTTCCTGCGATAAAGCGCAACTCAAAATTGGAAAGGTGGTGACTACCACATGCAGGTAAGTGTAAGAGATAACAACGTAGACCAGGCTCTTCGTGCTTTGAAAAAGAAATTACAGCGAGAAGGTGTATTTCGTGAAATGAAGCTGAAACAGCATTTTGAAAAGCCCTCTGAGAAAAAGGCCCGTGAAAAGGCTGAAGCGATAAGACGGGCTCGAAAGCTGGCGCGTAAAAAAGCACAACGCGAAGGAATGCTTTAGATTATTTCACTCAGGCCCCCACTAATGATGGGGGTTTTTATTTATCTTAAGAACCTCAGTATATTTTTGGAACATAGAGTTTGTCAGGTAGCACTCGTCTTTCATAGTCAGGATTGAAAACCCTTTCTGGAAGCTCGATTTTTTGATTATCAACTTCCGAATATGGAATTTGACTTAAAATGTGCTCGATACAATTTAAGCGCTCTCTTTTTTTATCGTTTCCCTCGACGATATACCAAGGTGCCTCAGGTATATTTGTCCTCGAAAACATTTCTTCTTTTGCTTTTGTATAGTCTTCCCATCTTACCCTACTCTCAAGATCCATCGGTGAAAGTTTCCACTGCCGCATGGGATCGTGAATTCTCATCATAAAACGTAACTGCTGTTCTTCGTCTGAAATTGAAAACCAATATTTTAAGACGATTATTCCAGATCGCACTAACATCCGTTCAAACTCCGGCACATCTCTGAAAAACTGTTCCACCTGATCGTCAGATGCAAACCCCATGACACGCTCCACTCCAGCACGATTATAATAAGATCTATCAAACAACACGATTTCACCGCCTGCAGGTAGATGTGGTACATAACGTTGAAAATACCATTGCGTCATTTCGCGTTCAGTGGGTTTGGGCAGAGCAACAACACGTGCAACCCTTGGATTTAAACGTTGTGTAATTCTTTTTATGACACCTCCCTTTCCTGCTCCATCACGACCCTCACAAATAATCAGCACTTTTGATCCAGTATTCTCCACCCAGTCTTGTAATTTTATCAACTCCATTTGGAGCCTCAATAAATTCCGAAAATAGGTTCTTTTTTCAAGGGTATCTGGACGCTCACCTTTATATATTTTCCAAAATTCGTCCGGAAGCATCGGCTCAGAAAACTCAGCCTCAAACATTTCATCGTATGTTTCATTTAGTTCGGCCTCTAGCCAACTAAAGTTATCCTTCTGATTTTTTCTCATTTTTTATGTCTTAATGTCTGTGGTTTTATAAATAATATCCGCTATCGAAAACTAAATGAATGACAGGGCATAAAAATTATCGACTAATGCATTTAAATGTTATTCAAAACTCTAAAATATTCCATGTTTAATTTTTTACGATTTAATTATCCTCACGTCACTTTAAATTGGCAAAGCTGTAGTTTTAAATACAGTGCGAAGAGCAAAAGAACTTTGCATTTGTGCAACTCCGGGTAGTCGCGTTAGATGTTGTCTGTGGATCCTTGAGTAATCTTCAGTATCTTCGGCAACTACCTTCAGAATATAATCAGCTGAACCTGCCATCAAATGGCATTCAAGCACATCAGGGATTTTAGACACTGCTTTCTCGAACGCATCAAGTATTTCATCTGCTTGAGCGGTAAGTGTAATCTCTACGAACACAGTGGTTGGAACCCCTACCTTCCGAGAGTCTAGCAATGCCACATAATCTTTGATAAATCCCCTCTCCTCTATCCTTTGGATCCTTCTGTGGCATGCTGATGGAGATAAATTTATCTCATCGGCAAGCTCCGCGTTGGTAATTCTACCCCTGATTTGAAGAACCTTTAAGATTCGTAAGTCTGTGCTATCTAACTTGTCTTTGTCGAATTTCATTTTAATAATTTATCATAAATTAGAATTTTCTTGCGTATTTAGTTCTTTTATCAGCAATATTTGCCATAATTTTTTATCAAAAGCAACGTATTATTCTTTTGATTAAATTAGGGAGATGAGATCATGAAAGTTGGTTGCCCAAAAGAAATAAAGCCACAAGAATTTAGAGTAGGCTTAACACCAGTTGCTGTCAGAGAATTGGTTGGTCGCGGCCATGTTGTAACGATAGAGACAAATGCCGGACTTGGAGCAGGTTTTGTTGATAGCGATTATGTAAAAGAAGGCGCTGCTATCGTTGGAACTGCAAAAGAGGTTTTTGATGAGGCTGAAATGATCGTTAAGGTTAAGGAACCTCAGGCAGTTGAACGACAAATGCTTAAAAGCGGGCAACTTTTATTTACCTATCTTCATCTCGCACCGGACCCAGAACAAACTCATGACCTTATTGACAGCGGATGTACGGCAATCGCTTACGAGACAGTAACAGATATAAACGGGGGCCTTCCACTATTGGCGCCGATGTCAGAGGTTGCAGGCCGTCTTGCACCCCAAATGGGAGCTTGGACTTTACAGAAGGCTAATGGTGGTAGAGGCGTTCTTTTGGGAGGGGTTCCCGGAGTAGCACCTGCAAAAGTTTTGGTTCTTGGTGGCGGTGTGGTTGGTACTAATGCAGCAAGGGTTGCTGCTGGAATGGGTGCCGATGTTACCGTCTTAGATAAATCATTAGCTCGTCTGCGTTATATTGATGATGTTTTCGGTCATCTTTTTAAAAATGGATATGCATCACAGAAGGCAACGTCTGAGCTTGCCTCACAAGCAGATTTAATCATTGGTGCCGTTCTAGTTGCAGGGGCAGAGGCCCCAAAACTAATCAGCAGGGAACAGTTATCTACCTTAAACTCTGGCGCCGCTTTAGTTGACGTTGCAATCGATCAAGGTGGATGTTTCGAAACATCACGTGCCACTACCCATGCTGATCCAATATATGAAATAGATGGCATAATGCATTATTGCGTTGCAAACATGCCAGGAGCAGTCGCTCGCACTTCAACTTTAGCTCTAGGAAATGCTACGCTTCCTTTTATCATGTCCCTTGCAAATAAAGGATGGGTAAAGGCTTGTTCGGATGACCCACATCTATTTAACGGGCTCAATGTACACGATGGAAAATTAACATATGCTGCAGTCGGTGAAGCATTAGGACTGGAAACTGTTAAACCTGATCTTAAAGCTTTGAGTGTTCTACATTAAAGTAGGTAAAATAAATAGCCCGGTAAATACCTTAGCCAGCTAAGCTGGCAATGTACCTTTTTCTATGTACTCTAGTATCTCCACAACCTGTTGGGAGGTTTCTACAACTGCCAATGCCGAAGCGTCGACCTCTTTTAATGCATGCTGATGGTCTGCTCCATGCATAACAATAATTGACTTACCCAATGCCGCAGCATAACCAGCCTCAAATGCAGCATTCCACTGCTTATACTTGTCGCCAAAACGTACTACAACGACATCCGCTTCCTCTATATACTTTCTTGTCCTAATCGCATTCAGTTTTGCACCTTTATGGTCGTGCCAGAATTTCAATTCTTCAGAGCCCATTATTTTGACACCACAATCATCGCTGGCTTCATGATCAGTTACGGGAGATGTAAACATTACATTAAAATTTTGAGCGCCTTCAGCTATCTCTTCCCGCCAATTAGTATGAATTTCACCAGCTAGATAAACACTTAGCATTTAAGTCTCCTTTTACCTCTTGAAATAAAATTTCAAATTTTTCGATTTCAGAGTAATTGAAATCATGTCTTTTTTAACTGCGCAAAATGCCACCAGTGGCAGACTCAACTCGGTCTATAACGCTTTTGCTTACTTGTTCGATCTCCGCTTCTGTAAGAGTATTTTCAGTGGGCTGTAGTCTTACAGTAATTGCAACTGACTTATTTCCATCACCTAAATCACCCCCAATAAACTCGTCAAAAACTCTGACATCTTCGATGATATCCTTTTGAGACCCCATTGCTGCAGTTGTTATTGATGACGCCTCTACCTTTTCGCCTACAACAAAAGCAAAGTCTCGTTCAACGGCTTGCAAAGATCTTGCTCTCAATGGTGGACGAGTAGTATTTGAATTCCGAGGTATAGGAATATTATCAAGAAAAATGGTAAAGCCAACTATTGGTCCTTTTAAGTCAAAAGAACTTAAAACCTTGGGATGTATCTCACCAAATACCCCAAGAGTTTTCTTTGGGCCTAGGCAAATACGTCCGTGCCGGCCCGGATGCCAATAGGATTCTGCGCCACGTAAAATTTGAAATTTAGATGGTGCTCCAATTGAAAATAACACGTTTTCTATATGGGACTTAACATCAAAAACATCTACTTCCCTATTCTGCCCATGCACATCTTTCGAAGTAGTTTGTCCAATCAGCACACCGCTAAGGTTCGTTGTCTGATTTTCAGGATTACCTCCATTGAATACAGGTCCTATTTCAAATAACGCCATATTAAAGAAACCTCTAGCTTGGTTTCTTGAAGCAGCCTGTAACAAACCTGGTAATAAATCTGGACGCATATGACTCATCTCGCTAGAAATTGGGTTTTCTAGCTGAGTTACAGTATCACCTCCACCAAATAACTTGGCGCTTTTCTCATCAATAAAACTATATGAAACGCATTCATTATACCCCAGTCCTGCCGCGGCTCGCCTCGACGTTTGCTCTCTAAGCTGCGCTGCACTTAAGACAGGTTTTGGAACGGAGTTACTAACTCTGGGAAGCGGTATACCCTGCAGCTTTTTTAGAGATACTACACGCGCTATCTCTTCCACAAGGTCAGCCTCACCCTGCACATCTGGCCGCCAACTCGGCACTCCAGCGGTATCGCCCGTAATAACGAAGCCCAACTTCTCCAGAATTTTCAGTTGATCATCTGGTGGAATTACCATGCCTACTAGGGACTCAATCCTTGCAGTATCTACTTTGTATGCTCTCCCATGGTTAGGAATTTCACCGGCCTGAACAACCTCAGATGGTTCTCCACCACATAACTCAATAATCATTTTTGTGGCTGCCTCGATACCAAATACTGCCCACTCTGGATCTATCCCTCTCTCAAAGCGATATCGGGCATCCGAATTTATCTTTAATTCCCGTCCGGTGTAAGCGGTCGTTATGGGATTAAAGTACGCAGCCTCAATAAAAACATTTTCTGTCTTATCAGTACATCCAGAACCACTACCTCCCATTATGCCTGCTAAACTTTCTACTCCCGCATTATCAGAAATTACTGTCATGCCTTTAGACAAGACATACTCTTTTTCATCTAAAGCGTTAAAAATTTCCCCCCCCTTTGCGTCATGTACTCTAATAGACGAGCCATTTAACTTATCTGCATCAAACACATGCAACGGACGGTTATTATCGTAAGTAAAAAAATTCGTGATATCTACTAAGGTAGAAATAGGCCGCAACCCAATTGCACGTAATTTATTCTGTAACCATTTTGGTGATGGGCCGTTCTTTACCCCTCTTATCAGTCTACCGTAGAAAACCGGCGCATTGATTAGAGTATCAGGCTCAATGGATACAGATATTGGACATTTAAATTTTCCAGGAATGGGCTGTATATCCATTGGCTTCAAATCACCCAAGCCTCTGGCCGCCAAATCGCGGGCAATTCCTCTAACGCCCAATGCATCTGGCCTGTTAGGTGTAATGGCTATTTCAACAACCGCATCAACTTTTTCAGGATCGTTTTTTAATAGCCAGTTACCATACGGTTCACCTATCTCGCCCGAGGGAAGTTCGATTATACCATCATGCTCATCCGATAGCTCCATTTCTCTCTCAGAGCACATCATTCCATGGCTCTCTATTCCCCGGATTTTACCGACTCCAATTGTCGTATCAATTCCAGGCACATATACGCCTGGCTTCGCTACAACTACAAAAATTCCTTCTCTAGCATTCGGTGCACCACAAATTATTTGTGTTTCACCATTATCGGTATCGACTTTACAAACACGCAATTTGTCCGCATCCTCGTGCTTCTCAGCCTTGATAATTTTTCCTATTGTAAAATCATTTAGTTTTCTTATAGGATCACTTACTTCCTCCACCTCTAGACCCAAATCAGTCAAAGCATCTACAACTTCATCTAATGAAGCTGTAGTCTTAAGATGCTCTTTTAACCAAGAAAATGTAAATTTCATTGTGCTCGTCCATGATTATTTTGGGTAAGTATCTTTAAAAGATTATGAAAAATTGTCAGATGCTTTGTTAACATAATAAGATTTTAATATATTTTCCCACTTAGCGACTTAGTCCGGCATGTAAATTAGGTTGATCCAATGAAGCAAAACCATAATGTCGTAACCACCTTAGATCACTGTCAAAAAATGACCTTAAATCTGGAATTCCATATTTTAGCATCGCAATCCGATCTATTCCCATACCAAAGGCAAACCCTTGCCAAATATTAGGATCAATGCCCCCTGCGCTTAGCACTTTAGGATGCACCATGCCGGAGCCAAGTATTTCCAGCCAGTCATTACCTTCCCCTATTTTTAATTGTCCATCATTCCACGAACATCTTATATCGACTTCGGCAGATGGCTCTGTAAATGGGAAATGAGACGCTCTAAACCGTAACTCAACATCATCTACTGAAAAAAAGATCTTTACGAATTGCTCAAGCACCCATTTTAAGTTTGCCATTGATAAATCTTTATCGATGGCCAAACCCTCAACCTGGTGAAACATTGGCGTATGAGTCTGATCGTAGTCAGCTCGATACACTCCACCAGGGCAGATTACGCGAATTGGCGCGCCACTCTTTTCCATTGTACGAATCTGTACAGGACTAGTATGCGTTCTTAAGACGTGAGGCGGCCTCTCATCATCTGAATTGCGTTTCATGTAGAAAGTATCCATTTCCGCTCTGGCTGGATGATGACCGGGTATATTCAATGCATCAAAATTATACCAGTCCGTTTCAATCCTTGGCCCCTCAGCAACTGAAAAACCCATATCTGCGAATATCGCAATAACCTCTTCTGTTACCTGCGAAATTGGATGAACAGACCCAATATTTGTAGCCCTTGATGGTAAAGTTACATCTAACCATTCGGTTTCAAGGCGCGCATTCAAAACGGCATCTGCTAAAGCAGTCTTTTTTGCATTAAGTGCTGAGTTAAGTTCATCTTTTAGTGCATTAAGCGTGGGTCCGGCCACTTTGCGCTCTTCAGGTGTCATCTTACCAAGTTCGCGCATCTGCAAACTGACCTCACCTTTTTTCCCAAGAGCCGCAAGACGAACATCTTCTAGAGCATTTTCATCTCTCGCGTCAGAAATGGCTTTAATATACTTTAAACGTAAATCGTCCATTTGACCTCACTACCCAAACGCTACCGTGCTATCATGTACAGATAGATTGACAAGTTTTTTTGCATCCAGTGAAAGAAAAAAGCCGCGCGCACTGCACGGCTTAATGTGCAAATTGTATTGTAGGCTAGGCTGCTAGTGCGGCTTTAGCTTGATCTACTATTGTGCAAAATACTTTCGGCTCATGCACTGCTAGATCGGCAAGTACCTTCCTGTCCACCTCAATGCCAGCCTTCGTCAATCCATTTATAAATTTACTGTATGACAAAGCTTCATCGTGAGCACGCACTGCTGCATTTATTCTCTGAATCCACAATGCTCTGAAATTTCTCTTTTTATTATGACGATCGCGGGTCGCGTACTGATTGGCTTTATCGACTGCCTGTGCAGCTACTTTGAAAGTGTTTTTACGCCGCCCGTAATAGCCTTTCGCCTGATCAACAATTTTTTTGTGTCTGGCGTGTGTAACTGTACCACCTTTTACTCGAGACATGTTAACTCTCCTTATCGTGCGTAGGGCATCATGCCCTTAACGATTTTTTCATCAGGGGCGCTAAGCATTGTAGTCCCTCGGGCTGTACGAATAAATTTGTTTGTACGCTTTATCATTCCGTGCCGCTTTCCGGCCTGGCCAGTTTTTACTTTACCAGTTGCGGTCACCTTAAATCGCTTTTTACAGCTAGATTTAGTCTTCATCTTAGGCATTTGGTTCTCCTTAGGAAAAAGTTAACACGAAACTCGGCATGCCATTCGCCGGACCCGCGAACTCGACATACCTTCAGTTAGTATTGTGTGCAAGCCCAATTTTTATTAATTTGAAGACCTAGATTAGTATAAATAAAATTATAGTATTTAAGTTAAATCGCTATTCTGGATCCATAGAGTAGATCATTCGCTCGTTACATGGCGCTACTCTCAAAATATTTGTTGTACCAGGTATATTAAATGGAACACCTGCCGTTATTACTATTTGATCATTTTCTAAAGCATAACCCTCTGATAATGCACCTCGAACTGCACTCACAACAGCTTCCTTAAAACGTTGTTTCGCTCCTGACATCAAAGTGTTCGTACCCCAAGTCAGTGATAATCTCCGCGCGGTTTCTATTTCAGAAGTCATCGCAATAATTGGAACACGGGGTTTTTCTCTGGCGATTAAAAGGGCGGTTGTTCCAGATTGGGTATAGCAGCTAATAGCTTTAATATCGGTTGTTTCTGCTATTTCTCGCGCTGCTGAGACGATCCCATCTGCAACAGAATTACGGCGTGCATTTCGGGATGCCTCTATGATTTCTCGATATGTGGGGTCACTTTCAACTTCAACTGCAACATTATCCATGGTTTGAACCGCATCGACAGGGTACAGACCAGCCGCGGACTCCGCTGATAACATGATTGCATCAGCCCCTTCATATATGGCAGTAGCCACATCTGATACTTCTGCCCGAGTAGGCACAGGACTTTCAATCATACTTTCCAGCATTTGCGTGGCAACTATTACCGGCTTTGCTGCTGCTCGGCATGCGCGAACTAACCTTTTTTGAACTGGTGGGACGTTTTGAACTGGTAGTTCAACTCCGAGATCACCGCGCGCAACCATAATACCATCCGAACATTCTAAAATATCATCAAATTTTGAAAGTGCGGCCGGCTTTTCGATCTTCGATAAAATAGCTGCTCGCCCTTTTGCTAGTTCACGTGCCTCTCTCACGTCTTCAGGCCTTTGCACAAAGGAAAGAGCCAACCAGTCAATACCCAAACTACAGGCAAATTCTAAATCTGTTCTATCTTTGTCAGATAATGCAGCTAGCGGAAGAATTACATCTGGAACATTCACGCCTTTACGATCAGAAATCACTCCACCAGCTTTTACTATGCAGTCTGCAAAATCTTTGCCGAATGATTTTACTTCTAATTTAATTTTGCCATCATTTACCAAAAGAACCGACCCATTAGAAAGAGCGGCAAAAATTTCAGGATGCGGAAGGCTAACTCTTTTAGAGGTTCCCAGATCTGATTTTAAATCAAGACGAAATTCCTGCCCCTCAGTAAGGGTTTCAAAGTCATTCTCAAATTCTCCAACTCTCAGTTTTGGTCCTTGTAGATCAGCTAATATTCCAATTGGACTATTTAATTCCTCCTCAATTATTCTTATGGTTTTGTGGCGTTGCGCTATATCATCATGGGTTCCGTGGCTCATGTTGAGACGGAAGACATCGGCTCCAGCCAAATGAAGTGACTTAATTGTAAGGTAATCGTCTGATGCTGGACCAAGGGTTGCAACGATTTTTACATTGCGATGACGTCTCATTAACTTTCCTTCATAGCATTAGGATCACTAAGAATTGTTAGCGATAACATAAGGCCTCTATGAACTATTATAGTATTCAGTGCAACATTGATATGTGCAGAGAAATTGTAAAAATTTACAATTCTTACAAATAAACTCTCAATAATAAAATTACTAAAATAGTCCACTAAGAGATTTTTTATGGTTTCTTCAAATCATTGTATATAGAGAAGTTAAGTGCTTTAATTATTATTAAATTTTAGGGATAATTTTGAAACTATATACCGAGCGGGAGACAAAATGGACGATCAAACAAAACTTGAAATAGAAGCTGCTGCATTTCGCTCATTAAAAAACCATCTAATGGAAAAGCGCACTGATGTTCAAAACATTGATTTAATGAATTTAGCAGGTTTTTGTCGAAATTGTCTTGCAAGGTGGTACCAAGAAGCGGCCAACGAGCGCGGAGTGTCTATGGATAAGGAACAAGCTCGGGAACTATTCTACGGGATGACTATGAAAGAATGGAAGACAAATTATCAAACCGATCCAGACCAAAATCTTTAAAGGCTATGTTAAGAATCTACGGTAGATTTTTACAAGAAGTTGTTCAGAATTAAAATTTATACCTTTGCCTTTATTATTTGTAGGAAGGGTAAAAACGCCGACATATCAGGCCCATGCTCTTTTCCCGTGAGTGCCTTTCTGAGAGGCATAAACAAATTTTTACCTTTTCTGCCCGTTTTCTCTTTAACTGATGCAGTCCATTGACCCCATGTCTCTGATGTAAATGGCTGTGCGGGCAGCAAGGTCAAAGCTTCTTTGACGAATTCTTTATCTTCCTCGTCAATAAATGGTTCTGCACCCTCTTTGCAAATTATCCACCACGCAGCTAAATCAGAGCGCTTCTTAATGTTTTCTCGGACAACATTCCAAAAAGGTTTTGCTAAAGTAGAAGGTACACCAGCACTTATTAAATCATCTTCTATTGCTTCAAATGGCAAATTTTGAATAAAGCGTTGTGTTAAAGGTTTCAGATCATTTAGATCAAACTTTGTGGGTGCAGAGCCAAAATTTGATAAATCAAATCCTGCTGCCACTTCTTCAAAATCAGAATATAATTCCACAGGCTGGCTCGACCCAAGCCTTGCAATTAGAGATATTATTGAAAATGGCTCTAATCCAGAAGCCCGTAAATCCTTCAGCGCCATCGTTCCAAACCTTTTTGACAACGACTCTCCCTGTGATCCAATAAGTAACGAGTGATGTGCAAAGTTTGGAGCTGAGGCTCCTAGTACTTTCATTATTTGGATCTGCGTGGCGGTGTTTGTAACATGATCAGCCCCACGCACAATATCTGTAACACCCATTTCTATATCGTCTACTACTGAAGCCAAAGTATACAGAAATTGGCCGTCACCTCTAATTAGAACTGGATCAGAGACTGATGCAGCATCGATTGAGATGTCACCAAGTATACCATCGGTCCATGTAACTCTTTCGTGATCTAGTAGAAATCTCCAATGCCCTGAGCCACGGCTCGCTCTAAGTGCAAGTTTTTCATCTTCGCTCTGATTTAAAGAGGCTCTGTCATAAACAGGTGGTTTCCCCATATTGAGCAATTTTTTTCTTTTTAAATCTAATTCAGTAGGTGTTTCAAAACATTCGTAAAATCTGCCAATCTCCTTTAGATCTTCAGCAGTGCTTAAATACCTCTCCAGCCTTTTTGACTGATATTCAATTCTATCCCAATGTAATCCAAGCCAGTCCAAATCAAACAATATTGAATCGATGAACTCCTGCTTCGATCGTTCTGCATCAGTATCATCTATTCTTAAAATAAACTCCCCCTGAGACTTTCTGGCTATTAAAAAATTCATTAATGCCGCACGTAAGTTCCCGATATGCAAATATCCGGTGGGAGAAGGTGCAAAACGTGTTGTTGTCATTTGAAGTCTCCTAATCCGCATCGTTTTTCATATGAGATAAAAATTGTCCAGCTTTCAAAGCACATACACATAAAAAATTTATAGACAGCAAAAAACACTGACGGAAAACTAATCCATATAGGACGAAAATGGTATAAATTTCACCTTTTCACCGGGTGTTATAGATAATTCATGCTCTGGTAGATCCACAAAACCCTCTGCCCACGAGAGACCACTTATTCGTCCAGATCCCTCCGATTTAAAAATATCTACTTTCCCATTCCGAACTCTCGCTCTTAGGAATTCACGGCGACCGGCCTTCTTGGATTTAGCAAAGTTAGCAGGCAATTCAAATGATAGCGGCTCCAACCAATTCCTACCTGAAAAAACGTTTAATGCGGGCTTCGCAAAAACCATAGCACATGTTCCTGCCGCCACTGGATTGCCAGGCAACCCAAAAACTGGCTTACCGTTATAAACAGCTAGTATCAGCGGGCGACCTGGTTTTACTGCAATGCGCCAAACCGAAAGGCTATCATTTTGTGTTAGTATGGGGGACATATAATCTTCCTGCCCTGCTGACGCGCCACCTGAAGTTATAATTACATCTACATTTTTAGATGCTTTTTCTAAAGTACTCTCAATATCTTTCCTATTGTCTCTAAGAATACCAAAATCAATTACATCAAAACCCCACTCAACTAAGAGTGAATGTAAAAGTGGACGGTTAGAATCAAATACTTGCCCATCAGAAGGTCTGATATCTGAATTGATCACTTCATCACCAGTCGAAAATATTCCAATCTTCAGCTTTGAATATACAGTGATAGAAGAAACACCCGTGGAGACCATCAAAGCAATATCACCTGGTGTAACCCTTTTCCCTTTTTGGAGTATAAATGCATTTTCCTCAACATCCTCTCCCAGATCACGAGTATTCGATCCAGCCTTAATTGGGCCATAAAAATTAACCGTATTGTTTTCAGAAACAGTGTCTTCTTTTATAACAACTGTATCAGCTCCAGTGGGCATTTTGGCGCCAGTATATATTGGAAGAGCCTCACCCTCTTTAATTTCCCCAGAATATGGATGCCCAGCAGCGGCTCTTCCGGGCACAATTGCAAGGCTTATTACGCCACTTTTTTTTGAAGCTCTTGAATTAACTGCGTAACCATCAACGGCAGAATTTGAATAAGGCGGGCTGCTGGAACCAGCATGAATATCAGTGGCCAAAACTCTCCCTATGGCATCTAACACGGACAACTGCTGCGTCCCAACCAAACACTTTGAAGCTGATTTTAAATGTCTAAGGGCTTCATCTACTGGGGTCCAATTGGTTCCTTGAGGCAAGGCGAAGCAATCGTTCGTCAATGGCGGTGGTTTCTTCATAAACCACCCTCCATGATTTGACCAAAAATCCAGCCCTCTTCTCTTATTTTCTCAGAATAATTACTATGGTCTAAGTATGCTTCAAACCAAGGCATTTTAGGAGAATGTAATAATACATCAGCCATTACTTGCACTTGAGAAGCGTCCTTTATTTTATATTGTTGATCTGGATACAAATTGATTAATTTTTTTTGCGCATGACTGTTAAAGAACATACTTGGATAAATCTCACAGACAACAATTTTATTGTTCGCCAACAATGCTTCATTATCAAATGGCCAGAAAGCTATTTCCTTACCAAATTCCACTGCTAAACGATGTAAGTATGGCAAACCTAGTAAAGTCTGCGAGCCTACCGCCCCGGTAGTATAGAGCTTCCAGACAGGTTGCGCTGCGGTGAATTGCTCGCACAATCGAAATTTTGGAAAATCATGCTCTTTACATTCCGTTCCTTTGGCCGGCAGATTTGGCAGCTTTAGATTTACAGGACAACCCCAGAATGGGCCGATGCCATTACATAGTGAATTTATTTTGTCCGCTACTAAAAATCTATTATTTGAATTTTCATGATCATCTAGTATCTCATCAAAGAACCACTTCCAAAGAAACCGCGTATTCTGCGCTCCTACTAAGTTTGATAAAAAACCTGTTGGAAAACCAAATGAGAAGTCAAACCCCACTAACTGGCGCTTGCCTTGTGCAATATTGTCTTTAAGCTGACCCCTCAAATATTCATAAGCCGACATACGGGTCCTAAAATATTTTGGATGATATATTGTATTTTCAAAGTCTTTTTGAGCAATAAAAATGGAATCTGGAGATGGCTTTTTGGGACTTGGCCGAGAACTTGCTGACCAGTCTATAGCATATACATGATCAAACATTTAAATCTAAAAAATTTGAAATGAAATCTGCTATCTCCGAAGTGCTATCTAAATCAAACACCGGTATGCTAAGATCCGGCAGGGATGAACTAGCTGCTACTGCAACGATAGTATCGTCTTGTAATGCAATAACCGGAGTCTTCGTTTCTTCTCGAAATGCTTCTATTTTTGGATGCCTGTCTCGTTTAAACCCCTCAATTATAACCAAATCAACTTTCTCAATTTTTGTTAATATTTCTGCTAGATTTGGTTCATCTTCATCCCTCAATTCATGCATTATTGCCCATCTATTTTTGGAAACAAGTAGCACTTCTTTTGCTCCAGCGACCCTATGGCGGTAACTATCTCTTCCGGGATGATCAACATCAAAAGTATGATGTGCATGCTTCACAGTCGATACACTCAACCCTCGATGTATAAACTCAGCTACCAGTCTCTCGACAAGTCCTGTTTTCCCAGAATTTTTCCAACCTGTTACGCCAAATATTTTCATTTTGTCATTCCAATAAGTCGCTCTGCCTCTACTAAATCGTCAGGCGAGTTTACATTGAAGAATGGATCAAAGAGACATTGATCAAATTCAACACCTCTACCATCATTTTGATCAACCCAAAGGACAATTTTTCTCAACCCTTTTAGAAGAGCATTCTCCAGGTTATCAGCAAGTGATACCGGCCAAATACCAAAAGTGGGGTGTCTAAGGACTTTTCCTTTTTCATCTCTTGTAAAAGCCAAAGCGAGGGGCTCATTCATATCGGCAGTATTATTTGTTAACTTTTCAACTAAGTTTTCCGGAAAGAACGGAGTGTCAGCTGCTACTGAAATTAAACAATCTGAGTTTAAATTCTGAGCCCAGCGCAACCCAGACAAAATACCAGCTAAAGGCCCTAAGAAGCCTGGTATGGTATCTGCAAAAGTAGGCAGATTGTAGGCTGAAAACTTAGAAGCGTCGCCATTAACATTGAGCGCAATTTGAGAAACTTGTGGCTTTAACCGCTGGATGACATGATCTAGCATCGGTACCCCGTCGATCTTTAGCATCGACTTATGTCCCCCACCCATACGACGCGCGAGGCCGCCAGCTAAAATGACTGAAGGCGGCCTATTTGTCATCACCGTTCTCGTCACCAACATCCCAAATAAGGCGATTAGATCCCGCCAAACAAGTAAATCTTTGACCTCTCATTCGACCAATTAGCGTCAAACCAACCTTATCTGCAATTTCAACACCCCATGCCGTAAATCCCGAGCGAGATACCAAGATTGGTATACCCATTTGTGCCGTTTTAATCACCATCTCCGATGTTAATCTTCCAGTTGTATAAAGTATCTTATCACTACCACTAACATCATTGGACGCCATCCATCCTGCAATTTTATCAACGGCGTTGTGCCTACCAACATCCTCCATGTATACTAAGGCTTGATTTTGCTTGCACAAAACGGTGCCATGTATTGCACCAGCAGCCAGATAAAGAGACGGCGTCTGATTTATTTTATTGGACAAATCGTAAAGCCAAGAAATACGAAGAGAGCTTGCGGGAAGTTTCAGACCTTCCAAACCTTCCATCATATCGCCAAAGACTGTTCCTACAGCACAACCACTGGTTCTCGTTTTTTTCTTTAACTTGTCCTCAAAACTAGTTTTTGTTTTGGTTCGGACAACAACCACGGATAGGTCCTCGTCATAATCCACAGATGATACAGTGTTTAATCCGTCGAGCATTCCTTGGTTTCTTAGAAACCCCACTGCCAAGTACTCAGGGTAATCGCCTATTGTCATCGCCGTTACAATTTCTTGGCTATTTAGATAAATTGTTAGTGGCTTTTCCTCAATAACCTGACTAACAACTGTATTTCCAAAATGATCTAAACCTTCAACAGTTTTGGTTAAATTCACACCATCTGGATTAGGCGCGATCATATATCCTTGGAGTAAATCTTTTTTTGTCAAACCAAACTGTCCAGTTGATCAAAACTCTGTTTATAAACTAGGTTATGATGTTTTTTTATTATGAGCATATCTTTTATAACTCACAATAAAATCGATTTTGTATATACGCAGTTAGACGACGATAGATAAAACCGAAACCACCATAATTGGTAGCAAGAGTACTTATTTCCTGTGGTAAGAGAAGCTTAAATTTCTATCCATTAACTAGAGCTATAAAAACAAGGGCTAAAATGCATATAATCACTGTCTTAGTGGTCCAATTTATGAACCCAGCAAATGTTTTTTCCTGCACTTCAGTTTCCATTGAGCCATGTTTGTGTTCTTGAGCCATTTTACATCCCTTCCAATACAAGAGTATTTTTAACGAACTTTAAACTAGTTGTCACCCGTAAGTTAGATGAAAATTGCCACAGTTTATCATAATCTTTGGTATCTGTAGGCACCGTTTTTGTCTACGAGTCTACTTATCTTCCCTTCTAAATGAAGGTAATTAACATGTGCAACTGCCTCTACTAACGCTAAACCATATTCCGACTTTTGAATGCTTTTGCCAAACAAAACACCAAAGCACTCTTCCGCAGTATGTGGCTTTTCTAGGAAATCAATGAGGCGATCAAGCGCAAGTTCATGATTTTCAACCATTTGATTTAAGCGGAATTTTAACCCAGTAAATGGCAGCTTATGACCAGACAAAGTAAGGTGATCGTCCGTGGCAAACGCACTCAACTTATGACAACTGTCAATCCACTCCTTTACGGGATTAGCGTTGGGTTCTGTTGCATAAACACCTAAATTAGGACTTATAGATGAAATAATTTGATCCCCAGCAATTACGATATCATCAGCTTTGGACCAAAGAGTGGCATGCTCAGGCGCGTGACCATTTCCAACCCTCACCTTCCAAATCCTATCTCCTATCTTTATCTCTTCATTATCCAAAATGCGCCGAAACCCAAGTGGCAAAGCAGATACGGCATCTGCAAAATTAAACGGTTTTCCACCCTGGCGCTCCTCGATAATATCTGAGCGCATCCCTGCTTTACGCCAGAACTCTAACGTTTCAGGTGGGGGTATCTTTTGCTCATCTAAACATAGCATACGGGCGGTCAGCCAGGCTGTGCGCGTCATCCATAGCGCTACACCATATTCTTTTTGAAACCACCCAGCCAAACCCACATGATCTGGATGATGGTGCGTGACAATTAATCTATGAACTTTTTTACCGGCCAACGGACCAGAAAAAATTCTTTGCCACATTTCTTTTGTTTTTTTTGTTGACAGACCTGTATCAACAACGGTCCATCCATTGTTATCTTCAAGCACGTATACGTTTACGTGATCGAGGGGCATCGGTAGAGGCACCCGAAACCAGAAAATTCCATCAGCAACTTTTAAAGGTTGAGCAAATTCAGGAGCAGTTTCCCAAGGATAGTGAACAGTCACTTCATGACCCAACTAACTCATCTATAGAAAGATTATAAATTTCTTCGGAATTACTTCTTGCAGCAGCCAGAAAAGACATTGCCTCTGGCAGTATTCTACGAATATAGAATTCAGCTAATTTAGTCCGAGACCCAGTACCTCCCTCCGCAACTGCGGCTTTTAGATGATAAAACCCACCTAAAACCCTAGCATATCCCATTAGAAAAGGCGTAGCTCCACCGAAACGATCCGATACATCTTTCCTCGATATAAAGTAGTCGACGGTTTCACGAAGTGTTTCATTGGCAATAGCGACAAGTTCAGCTAGGTCTTTTTTCACTATTGATAAATTATCGATGTATTCTTTTATTTCGTTAATAATTGCATATGCTGTTTCACCGTTATCCATCATTTTCCTGCCAACTAAATCCATAGCTTGGATCCCATTTGTTCCTTCATAAATAGCAGTTACTCTGACATCTCGGCTGAATTGTGCTGCGCCAGTTTCTTCAATGAAGCCCATACCACCGTGAATCTGAACTCCGAGATAAGATATATTAACCCCAATCTCAGTACCAAAAACTTTGGTGATCGGAGTTAAAAAAGCAGCCCGGTTGACCCACTCTATTTCTCCCGTTGCGTTTGCCATATCGATTGCTTTTGCATTTTCTAATTCAAGTGATCGAGAAGCAAAAATATCCGCGCGCATTGAAATTAACATGCGCCGGACATCCGCGTGATCAATAATTGTGCCATTTGCATCGGGAACGGTTGCCTTACCTTGCTTTCGGTTCAATGCATAATCTGTGGCGTGCTGAAAAGCTGCTTCAGCAACGCCAATACCCTGACCCCCAACACCCAACCTTGCGTTGTTCATCATAGTAAACATTGCGCGCAATCCATCGTTTGGCTGTCCAATAAGCCAGCCAGTAGCACCTTCATACTGCATGACCGCAGTTGGGCTTCCATGGAGCCCCATCTTGTGTTCCAGGCTAACAACTTTTAATTTATTGGAGACCCCAGCTTTCCCATTGATATCTGGAAGCTTTTTGGGAACAAGAAAAAGTGATATGCCTTTTGGACCAGGAACTGATTCAGGAAGCCTTGCTAAAACAAGGTGAATTACGTTTTCTGTAAAATCATTGTCCGCCCAAGAAATGTATATCTTCTGTCCAGTTATCGCATAGGAACCATCTCCGTTTGGCTCTGCTTTTGTGGACAAGGCCCCTACATCAGAACCTGCATGTGGCTCTGTTAAGTTCATAGTACCACACCACTCACCTGAAATAAGTTTTGGCAAGTATAGCGACTTAATCTCATCATCAGCGTGGTTTTCTATTGCTTCAATCTGTCCTTGTGTCATCAAGGGGTTTAACTGTAGGGAAAGGCAAGCCGCAGCCATCATTTCGTTTACGCAAGCCGTCACCGTTTGCGGCAATCCCATACCACCAAACTCTGGAGATGCTGACGTAGAGATCCACCCCCCTTCAGCTACAGCATGATATCCATCACCAAAACCAGGCGAGGTTTTAACAACACCATTGCTTAAAATTGCTGGGTGCAAATCACCTACCCTGTTTAAAGGAGACAAAACATCATCGCACATGCGCGCAGCCTCACTCAGAATTTGAGATACCAATTCCGAACTTGTGTCTTTGAACCTTGATGTTTTAATGATTTGTTCATAATCAATAATATGATCTAGGATAAATTCAAATTCAGAAACAGGAGCGCGCGTTGGCATGGGGATCCTCGTGGTTGATTCATCACTAACAAGCGTGAGGGTATAGTATAAGCCGTGTAAGAATTCTAGGATTGGATCAAGAAAGACGCAACGTCAAAAGGGAGCAATTCGTGAAAACGAAAAATCTTGGAACGAGTTGGGAGGAAATAGAAAAAGCCGTAGAAATTCTACGGCTCGGTGGTCTCGTAGCGGTCCCTACTGAAACAGTCTACGGTCTCGCGGCGGATGCCACCAATGAAGAAGCAGTTTCAAAAATATTTAAAGCAAAAGGGCGACCTGCATACAATCCTTTAATCATTCATGTAAAAAATACTAAGATGGCAAAAGAATTTGCTCAATGGAACAAGGCTGCTGAAGCTCTTGCAGAAAAATTTTGGCCTGGCCCACTTACTATTGTTTTACCATCTAAGAAAAATTCTAAAATCGCAAAAACAGCCTGTGCAAATCTTCCATCTGTCGCTGTAAGAATGCCAAATCATCCAGTGACTTTAAAAATTCTAGATCAATTGAAAAGGCCTTTAGCGGCGCCGTCAGCAAACCTTTCTGGTAAGATAAGCTCAACATCCACTAATCATGTTTTGAAAAATCTAAATCAAAAAATCGATGCAATTGTTGATGCTGGAAACTCGGCAGTTGGGGTTGAAAGCACAATTGTAACGTTTAAACCCAAGCCTACAATTCTACGAACCGGCTTTATAACACCTGAAGCTATTTCGAATGCACTGGGTATGAAAACCACACATTATGATGAAGCAGGTCCAGTTATTGCACCAGGCCAAATGAAGTCCCACTATTGTCCAAATGCCAATCTGCGTCTTAATGCAACAGATTGGAGGCAAGGAGAAAAAAAGTTGGGATTTGGTAATGTTGAATGTGATTTAAATCTGTCTAAAGACCAAAGTTTAATGGAAGCTGCTCAAAACCTTTTTAACTTTCTTCACATCTTAGATAATTTTGATACCAAGACAATTTCGGTAAGCCCAATTCCAAACGAGGGAATAGGTCTGGCTATTAATGACCGTTTGATAAGAGCGGCTATAAATGATTGATCAATCCAGAAAGAGGTTCCAAATAATTTTATATATATTTAAGCTTCATTTACTAATGCGAATTTTTCAGCCCATTTCTATGGAATTATTAAAGTTACCAACACTTATCCTAGGTATACTGATTTCAAGCTCGCTAGTTGCACATTCAAATGGGTTCGTAAGCGCAAAAATTACAGATGGTTTGATATTAAAAGATCAAAAGCCTATTTTTGGTTTAGAAATTAATTTAGAAAAAAACTGGAAAACTTATTGGCGTTTACCAGGGAAGATTGGCTTAAAGCCTATATTCAACTTTAATAAATCTGAAAATATCATAAGTGCTGAAATCATATGGCCCACACCCATTATATTTGGTGACCCCGATTTATGGTCTATTGGTTACAAAGACAGTGTAACTCTTCCCATCAAAATAACACCAATCGATAATTCGAAACCTATTCAGTTGGAAATAGAGGCTTATATTGGAATATGTGAGGATGTTTGCATTCCATATGCGTTTGACATTTCTCATTCAGCAGTCTCCGGTCAAAACAAAGAGAATCATAAGATTTTAGGTGCGATATTATCTGCACCAATTAAATCCAATGAGACAGGCTTCCAACTTCCTCAGTGCGTAATACGTAAAGATGAACTAACCCTAAAATTTAATCAAAAGAATGTTTACAGTGGACTAGAAAACATTGAGCTTTTTGTGATCGAAGTGGGGAGTTCAGTGTTTTTTGTAAAGTCAAAAAAATCAAACATTTTTAATGATCGCATTGTGGTCTCGACGGAGAAGGATCTTAAGCAGGAACTCCCTAAAGTAATATCAAGAGATAAAATAAGGACCACAATTATTGGGTCTAATCAATCACTCGAATTCGTTGGATGTTCTAATTAGGCTTTTTGTCTCGACGATCTAATGGAAGTCAAAACATTTACCGCATAAAATACAAAAAGGATGACTAGAACACCAAGTATATACAGCAAGAACGCAGAAGACATACCTCCGCTTTTAAAAGCTGAGATGCCGAGCAGCGATAAATCCACAAATGATTTCCCAAGTAGAATTTGGGAAACTACTGTTGCGATTAGCCATGCGACGATAAATGACGCTGCAGTATAGAAGCTAATGCGAATACGCAAATTTCGAAATTTCAAACCTTGGCGGAAAGCCACAAAAAACCTTTTTAGATCCCCTTGCATCGCAACTAGTGAAGGAATTACCAAAAGCACCAACAACATCCCAAAACCCAAACCATACACTAAAGTGATCACTGTAGGCCTCAAAAATTGTGCCTGTGACGAGTTTTCATAAAGCAATGGAGCTAACCCAAATACAGTTGTCAGCGTGGTAAGAACCACCGGCCTTAGTCTGTCTTTAACGGCATCAACAATAGAAGGAACTATCCCACGATCACGGGCGTACTCGTCAATACTCGTTATTAAAACAATGGAGTCGTTAATAATTATTCCCGTCATGCCAAGCAAACCAACCACTGAAAACATTGAAAGTGGGACTTCCCACACATAATGTCCCCAAATTGCTCCTATTAGTCCAAATGGTATTACTGCCATGACCACAAGAGGCCTTGTCCAACTCGCAAAAACCCAAGTCAACACTAAATAGATCCCAATAAGACAGGTAATTAATCCAATACGCGCCTCATTTAAGAATCTATCCTCCTGTTCAGAAAGACCTGCAAGCTGCCACTCAACTTGATATTTCGAAGCCAAATTAGGCAAAATTTCAGACTCTAACGTCTCCATCACCTGCTGCGCAGCCTTTGGATCATCTTCAGATATATCTCCCGTCACAGAAACAATTCTAATCCCATTTTCACGTCGGACTGTAGAAAAGCCTGCCTGCCGATTGACACTGACTAAATCAACCAAAGGGACATACGATCCGTCAGACGCTCTAAGCAGCATTCTATCCAAGAAATCTGAAGTCAGTTCTCCCTCAGGTAACTTCACGCTAATCGACGCGCTTCGGGGTCCTAAAGGATAAGTCGCCGCCTCTATTCCATTCAGACGGTTCCTAAGAACTGCACCCAAACCATCGATCGTGAAGCCAATAGCTTGACCTTGAGGAGTTAATTGAAGAATTAAATCATCTTTGTCATACGCTAAATTATCTTCCAGCGCGGATAGAATAGGATATTTATTAAGTTCATTTTTTAAATCCTCAGAAGCTTCCTTTAGAACCTTTGATGATGATCCAAACAATTGAATATCTAAGGCGTCACCTCCAGGGCCAGCTCTCCACCCTCTAAAAGATATTTGCTCTAGAAGAGCTGTACGAGGAACGCGCTCACGTAATTCTGCTACAAAAGCAAAACTAGAATATGGCCTCAGGTCTGCGTCAATCAACTCAATACCAATACCGCCCAGGAGATCTTTTGATTTATTTTCAGTACCAGATAATCCCCGCCCTGAGTTTCCACCGACCTCAGCTAGCAAGTATTTTACAGGGTTCTTACCATGTTTCTCTTCATACTCCTTTGCAAGTCCTTCTACAATCTGCTGGAGGTTTTTCATCATAGCCAATGTATCTGCACGTGTCGCCGTATCCACCATTGCAAAATTACCTGTTACAGATGATTGCTCCGGTGCATTGAAAAAGCGCCAATTTACTTTGCCTGAGATAACCATAGTAACCTGAGATGCTAAGATAGCAATTGCACCTGCCAATACGACATACCTCGACGAAATTACTAACCGAGTAAAAGGTCCAAAAACCTTTTCTCTAAACCATTCAAAACCACGGTTTACAACTCGGGAGGGCCAGTCATACCAATAAGAATTACCTACATGTTTAAGGGATTGTGCCATATGATTTGGTAAAATTAAAAAACATTCGACGAGAGAAGCAGCTAGCACCGCGACGACGGTAAACGGAATATCTGCAATTAAATCGCCAAACCTACCTCCGATAACTACTAAACCAAAAAACGCAATAATTGTGGTTAAAGTTGCGGCAAAAACCGGTAATGCCATTCGCTTCGCAGCACTTTCAGCAGCTTCATAAGGCTCTAACCCCATTCGAGCCCTTTGATCAGCATGCTCACCAACCACTATCGCATCGTCGACAACGATGCCCAACGTTATTATCAATGCAAAGAGTGATATCATATTAATCGTGATACCAGCGAAATACATTACTGCAATTGCTGCTAGCATCGCCGTTGGAATACCTGCAGCTACCCAGAATGCTGTTCGAGCATTAAGAAATAAGAAAAGGAGCAAGACTACTAAGCCTAAACCAGTTAGGCCATTTTCAAGAAGCATTTTAAGGCGCCCTGAGATGTAGTCAGCGCGCGTCCTAATTAGGTCAACGGTCGACCCTAAAGGCAAGGTCTCTTGAAACTTTTGGGCAACTGTTTCGACAGTATGCTGTATGTCGATCGCATCACCCTCTTGGGAGCGATCAACACGAATACCAATCGCTGGGTTACTTCCAACAAAGTAAGACCGTTCTCGATCAATCCCACTCATCTTAACAGTAGCAACATCAGACAGCAGTAAGGTAGAGCCATCTGAATTTAACCGAAGAACTATATTACCAACCGCAGTTGCACTTCGTTTTTCCACACCTGTTCTAACGCGTGCATTTGCACCGGTTACATCTCCAGCAGGGCTTGTGTCGACCTCTTGAGAAATCGCCATTGCAATCTCTTTCATAGATATTTTATAAAAAATGAGGTTGGACGACGGCACTTCTACGAGGACTTCGGGAGCAACGTAACCTTGAATTGTTGTTCGAGTTACACCCTGATCAAATAACCTAGATGTTAACTCATCTGCATACAATCCTAATTGATCAACATCTACTGGACCAGTGATGATAACGTTCGCAACTCTATCGCGCCAGTTACCGCGGATAATAGTAGGGTCATCAGAGTCTGACGGGAGTGTTGAAACCTGATCCATTGCTGTCTCGACATCGGCCTCTGCCCTTGCCATGTCCCAGCCCGGCTCAAACTCTAATTTTATCTTCGCTGAGCCTTCTCTGGATAAACTAGATGCATCCGTAACACCTTCTATACCCAGAAGCACTGGTTCAAGCAGCTGAACGATACCAGCATCTACATCTTCTGCACCCGCTCCATTCCATCTGATACCAATAGAAATATCGTCTACTATTACATCAGGAAAAAACTGTGCCCTCATGTTTGGTATAGTCAACAAGCCAGAAACTACTAAGACTACTAAGAGTAAGTTAGCCACTGTTTTATGACGGGTAAAATATGAAAGAATGCCGCCCGCTCCAATGGGTAGATCACGTACCATATCTTATGTCTAGCCTCCCATTCTACTTTCGATACGCGCAACTACATCAGCTGGAACTTTTGGTTGCGTAAGTTGGCCAATTATCCTTTCTTTAGCAGACTTTGGAATATACCCATTAGTTTCTATGGCAGAAATAAGCTTAGCTCTCCGCTCCTCAGTGAGCTCAAGCATTTCTACTTCAGCTACCTTATTTTCTTCACCCGAACGTATCGGTTTTACTTTAATTCCAGCACCCAATACTGGCGTTCGCTGAGCAACAATCTCTTTACCACTTAAGTCTCGGCTGCGAACAATAACTTCATTACCTTGCCGTCTCATTAGTTTAACTTGAGCTTCTTCCAAACGTTCCCCCTCGCCCAAAAGTAAAACGTTGTTACTTGCATCAAGCGCGGTTGACGGTAATTTAACCACCCAATTTAAAGTAGGCTCTTCGACTTTGACAGCGACAAAATCACCGGGTTTAAAGCCTACTGATTTAGTTAACCGAGCATAAACTTGGCGGCCTGTTTGACCTTTTGCCACCGACGCGCTGTCACGTATAATTACTCCATCAGCGTCCAAACCCTGATCCGTACTGGTCAAAGCTACAGAAACAGGTACCTTTAAAAGCTCGCCATTATCATTAAGCAACCTTGTATATTGCTGCGTACTAATCTTAAAAGATACTTCTAAAACCTTCGGATCGATTAGCTGTCCTAAGCGCTCATTGGCAGAAACAATACCGCCTTTTACAAGTGATACACCACTTAAAAGCCCAGAAAATTCAGCATATAATTCGGTATCCTCTAACTTTCGTTTTGCATCTTTAAGTGCAAGCTCCGCTCTTACGAGTCGTGTTTCAGCTTGAGCACCTCTATTTTTGGCCTGATCAACGGCCGCCTTTCGCGACAGTACTGCTTGTGTGGCGCCTGAAGCAGACAACTCAGCATTTTCTAAAGCTGCAGCTGTTCCAACACCACGCTCAACTAAATCTTTTTGTCTTGTAAGAGCACGTAGACGTAACTTTTCTTGCTCCTCGGCGGCCGCCAATTCCTCTTTTGAAAATGACAAATTACGAGCCGACTCCGTCACTTCGTTTTTCGCATCAATTAAATTATTTTCTGCTAAATCCACCGCCGTTTGGTAATTTGAGTCATCTAACCGAATTAATAATTCTCCACTCTTTACGCTTCCCCCTTCAACAAAATTTGTTGATAGCTCTTGTATCTGACCACTCGCTGCCATTCTTAAATCTAGGGTTTTCCGGCTTTGGATTTCTCCAAAAGCATTTAAAGTTGGATTGATACTAGTAACTTCAGCAGGAACAACTTTTACTGCAAAAGTCCTCTCTCGCGCTTTCTGTGCGCGCGGCTCTTGGTTCATACGATCCTGCACTGCAACTTTTATAGTATTCCCCGCGAGCCCTAACAAACCTAGCGCTAGTGAGAATAAAAGAAGGCCTATCAGCCCTCTGCCTAGGAACCTCATAATTAAGTCCTATTCAGTTATTGGGTTTGATCAATACGGTTCAAACTAACCCGTGGATCACTTGCGCCGCATATGCTCATCCAATCTCGGCATGATTTCAACAAAATTACACGGCCGATGCCTATAATCAAACTGCTTTTCAATTATTCCATCCCATGCATCTTTGCAAGCATTAGGACTTCCCGGGAGGGCAAACAGATACTTACCACGCGCCACTCCTGCAGTAGCACGAGACTGAATTGCGGAAGTACCAATTTTTTCTATGCTAATCATTGTAAATAGAGTCCCAAAAGCCTCAATTTCTTTTTCATAAATTTTTTTATGCGCTTCAACCGTGACATCCCGACCTGTCAAACCCGTACCACCAGTTGAAAGAATTACGTCTACATCAGTTCGCTCCACTAATTTCTTAAGATGGGAGACTATTTTTTCCTCGTCATCGGTAGTAATCTCTCTTGCCTTAACAAAATGACCAGCACTTTGAACTCTTTCTGATAAAAAATCTCCAGATTTATCTTCACTTAAAGACCTCGTATCGGAAATTGTAAGAATGGCAAAATTTACAGGAATAAATTCTCTGTCCATATCTAACTTCGACATCAAGTAAAAACCTTTTCCTTAAGGGATAATAAATCAGACCAAGCTTCCCGCTTTGCCACCGGATTACGTAATAAGTAAGCAGGATGCAACATAGGCAGAACAGGAAGCCCAAAAGCCTCAACCCAGACACCCCTAAGTTTTGTGATCCCTCTACGTCCAAGAAGAGACTGACAACTGACGTTTCCCATTGCAACAATTACCTTCGGCTCAACTAATTCTATGTGCCTCTTAAGAAATGGTAACATCATGTCAATTTCATCTTGCGTTGGCTCACGATTTTCGGGTGGCCGCCAGGGTATAACATTTGTGATATAGACAGATTTTTCCACATCACTCTCTTCTCGATTTAATCCTATCGAAAATAACATTTTATCCAAAAGCTGCCCGGCGCGCCCAACAAAAGGAACACCCTGAAAATCTTCTTCTCGCCCGGGAGCCTCACCAATAATCATTATTTTTGCAGCTGAAGATCCTGCCGAAAAAACCGCATTTCTAGCCCCGCGTTTTAAGTCACAGTGCGGAAAGTTCTCAATTGCACTTTTTAATTCCAGTAAATTTTTT
>OCZA010000120.1_pt1 | contig 27225 bp, 30 predicted proteins | sample 1539021 | NCBI WGS metagenome assembly OCZA01 (sample SAMEA2619376, study PRJEB22493) | marine metagenome | biome: marine biome (ENVO:00000447); feature: surface water layer (ENVO:00002042); material: "saline water (ENVO:00002010), including plankton (ENVO:xxxxxxxx)" | depth 5 m | reverse complement strand
GATCACGATCAAGCAGCCCTTCAAGTATTTGATATTATAGGGTATGGGCTGATGGCACACTCTCCGCTCCAAGCCAAAAAGCACAAATTTTTCTTAGACAGTGATATTTTTGTTTTGAACCGAGATAATCTTTTAGTGGAAGCGTTCAAACAAGTATCTGCTTTAAAAGAGGGTTACTCCGCTCCAGAAAAGCCGAAGTTCGTTCTCAGCGGCCCTGAAGTAAAAGAGAAAATGCACCAAGTTTTGTTAGGTTTGGAGCAAAAAAACATTATTTTTGGCTACGATGTGGATATTGGTCTGCATTTAGCGGACGTCCTTAGTGGTGGAGACACAACCAAATCAAACGAATTGAGTGAAGCGGACTTATATAATTTAGAGCGACAGTCTTTGATAAATTTAATACAATCCAATAAGACGAGGGATAGGATCCATGCAATGTTGTCTACAGGGAGAAGACTAAAAAACTAATGAGTAATTTTGAACAAGGAATGCATAAAAATGATGCAAACTTTGTTCCTTTAACTCCCATCAGTTTCCTTGACCGTATCAAAGACGTCTATCCCGACTACGAAGCTTTAGTATACAAAGAGAGAAAATATTCTTGGAGACAGGTTTATGACCGATGTACTCGATTTGCGAGCGCTTTAACAAAAGTAGGAATTGGTAAGGGGGATGTTGTCTCTATTATGGCAGCCAATACACCTGAAATGTTCGAAGCACACTATTCTGTGCCTATGACGGGCGGTGTTGTGAATACAATCAATACTCGCCTCGACACCAGAACTGTAGCTTACATCCTAGATCATAGTGACTGTAAAGTTTTTATTGTGGACCGACAGTTTCACAATGTAGTTGTTGATGCCCTAGCACAAGTTGACCGGGAGATCACAGTCATTGACATTGACGACAAACAAGCGGGCCTTGGAGATATACCCGCAATTGGAAAATTAGAATATGAGAGTTTCTTAGAAACGGGTGATGAAGGGTTTGAATGGATTAGACCAGATGATGAGTGGCAAGCAATTTCACTGAGCTATACTTCGGGTACAACAGGAAATCCTAAAGGTGTCGTTTATCATCATCGAGGATCTTATTTAATGTCAATGGGAAGTATTAGCGCCTGGAACATGCCTAACCGCCTGACGTACCTATATACCGTTCCTATGTTTCACTGTAACGGCTGGGGGTATCCTTGGACTCTGGCTATGCTGCACGCCCGTGTGATTTTTATTAGAAATATTGTTGTTAAAGAAATTTTTGAATTAATCGATGAATATGATGTAACGCATTTTGGAGGAGCGCCGATTGTTCTAAACATGATCGCCAACGCTCCAGCTGAAGATCAAAAAGCATTGAAAAATAAGGTTTATGTTATGACTGCGGGAGCTCCGCCTCCTAGTTCAATTCTTCAAAAAATGGAGTCCTTGGGCTTTGAGGTTATGCATGTTTACGGGCTAACAGAAACTTATGGCCACGTTGTTCACTGTGCTTGGAATAAGGACTGGAATAGTTTAGCGGAAGATAAACGCTCTGAGTTAAAAGCTTATCAAGGAGTCCGCTATCCCCACACTGAAATGGTATCGGTTATGAATCCCGATACCCTTGAACCCGTTCCCTCTGATGGAGAAACCATGGGTGAGATTATGATCCGAGGAAACACTGTGATGATGGGATATTATAAAAATGAAGAGGCCTCCAAAGAGTCTATGAAAAGTGGATGGTTTCACTCCGGGGACTTGGCAGTAATGCACCCTAGTGGATATATCCAAGTTAAAGATCGATCAAAGGATATCATCATTAGTGGGGGTGAAAATATCTCCTCAGTAGAAATCGAAAATATTATTACAAGGCATCCTGCCGTATCACTAGCAGCGGTTGTCGCGAGGCCTGATGAAAAGTGGGGGGAGACACCCTGTGCTTTTATCGAATTGGCCGATGGTCAAACAGTTGAGGAAGATGAGCTCAAGAAATTTTGCCGCGAGCATCTAGCAGGATTTAAAATGCCTAAAACTTTTGTATTCCAAGTCTTACCAAAAACGTCAACGGGTAAAATTCAAAAGTACGAACTAAGAGAAACAGTCAAAAAACTTTAATTAACTTTTTTATTTTTATCTTCAGTATTGATAACTTTGATAGCTTTTAGCTTTTTGTAGCACATATAGCAGACAAGATTGTGATGACTTTTAATTAGGTTTTGTACTTTCTTTGGGGCTGTTCGAATTTCAGACTCAATGTAGACGCTATCCATGACGGATAATTCTCCCTCGCAGTATTTACACTTTTCTGCCATCTCTAGTATTTTAAATTTTTCTTGATTTTGTTCCAATACTGAAAAAATCTTTTTGCAGGATGAAGATAATTATCCTGTAACAAGAAGTAATCGGGCAATTGCTCCACGTCATAGGCATCACCGAGCTTTTGAAATAACTCTTGGTACACAGGCCTAAAAGTAGCTTTGGTTATGATTTTCGATATGGGATTTTGACTATGAATTTCTTGCAATATTTCATATGTGTTTCCTTGATATATCTCAGCTCCTGCCTCTTTGGCCAAAAAGTATCTATTTTCAATGATTTTTTCACTGAGTTCGTAGCCTTCGCTCAAGGTATTGTCAAAGATGTATACAGGATTACCCTCCATACCTAGAGGCACTCTCATGAACTCATCATATAAAAAGATCAGGTTCATAAATTGGGAAAGAGCCTCGCACTAATCTCCTCATAGCTTCCATCTATTTCTTGGTTTTTCTCTGTAATAATCTCAATTGAGCGGTGGCAGTATTTATGGACATTTTCTAAATTAAAAATATAAGGCTTTCCTGCAAAGGTGCTCGCTATCCATTGCCACGAAAAGTTATTACTCGCAATATCACCATCTAGTAAATGGCTTAAAAAAAACTTTGCTCCTGCCTGCCACTTCACTCTTCTAAAATGGACAATATAAGAGGCCAAATACATACGCGAATGATTATGCAGATACCCAGTAGTAAGAAGCTGATCGATAAAAACGTTCATTACCTGTGTTGGAGTTTTTGCAGATGTGATGTCATTAGGTAAGTCGTCTTGATACTCGTGTGCTTTAAATCCTGTTTTATATTCTTCCACATCTGTCCACAGTTGATCGGGATGATGATAGGCGTAACTTCTCCAAAAATCTCTCCATGCTAATTCTTGGATAAATTTTTCACTCTCATTAAAAGCATATTTATCTCGAACATGTTCATAGATCTCTTTATTTGAAATAATTCCATGTTTGATGTGAGAAGATAATCTTGAAATTTGTCCATTGAGAAAGTTTCTGGTCTTTGCATAGAGTGCAGGATTAAAAGAGTTAAATTTTTCTAAAGCATCTTGCCTTGAGGCAACAGAGCTATTTGATTTAGTCGATGAGGGAACGAGATCTTGAATATTTGAAATTTTCATTTCTAGTTATACATACAAATTTGGCTAATAGATTGTTTGTAAATCAAACGTAATTTGGCTTCCAGGAGGAAGTTGAGAGATTTTGGAAATATCTTCCTCATTTAAAATTGCAATCTTTGGATATCCACCAGTGCACGGGATATCTCGCATTAATACAATAGGCTGCCCATCACTGGGTACTTGAATAGACCCAGGTAAAATACCTTCAGACAAAATATCGTGTGACTCAGAGCTGAGGATGGCCTCTCCTTTGAGCCTGATACCCATCCGATCACTTTGGGCTGATATTGTAAAAGTACTGCTAATAAACGATTGTAGAGCCTGATCTGTAAAAAATTGAAGTTGAGGACCAGGATAAACTTTAAAGTTTGTCTCCTTTTTGTAAGCAGGGTTTGGTATGGATAGATGATCCCAAGAACTCACATCTTCCAGAATTTCAAAGGTATCATCAACTTTCAACGGCCTATTGATAGAGCCAATTCCTGCCTTTGTATCTGTAGAGAAACTTTTTAAACAAGGATCTAACCCAAGCCCATGTTCAACTGCGATGTAACCATAAACAGAGTCGATTGTATTATGAATATTCAACTCATCCCCTTCAAATAAATTTATACTCTTATAGGGTTGGCATATAATTTGAGTACCATTATTTTTTTGTATATTCATATTACAATTTCCACCGACACAAACCTTTACAGAACCTTCCTTTACTTTTATTGAGGGTCCCACATAGGCAAATTCAATAAATTGATTATGATGAAGTGGTATAATTTTTTCTAATTCTTTAATAATTCGCTGGTCCATAGCCCCACTGGGGGAAACTCCTAAGTGTTGATAATGAAATCTTCCAAAATCCTGAACAGTTAAATGAGTCCCTGTACGGGTGATCGCAAGTGAGTTCATGAGGAGTACTCCTTGATCAATTCATTAATTGAAAAATGTTTCTTTTGGATTTGCTGAAACTCTTTGTTGCTGACAGAGTAAAAACTTACCTTGTCTCCAGGTAAAAAAAGAGAGGGGTTAGGGTTTTGAAGATCAAATATATCGAAGGGTATTTGTCCGATAATATTCCAGCCACCCGGTGATATTTTTGGATATATGCAAGTGTGGTTTTTAGCTATTCCAATGGATCGAGCAGGAATTTTAATTCTTGGAGTAGCTAATCGCGGTGTAATTAATTGAGAGGGGATATCGCCCAGATACGGAAATCCCGGCATGAAGCCTATATAATAAGTATAGTAACTCTCAGAGGTATGGAGGTTTATAATCTCTTCTTTTGTTATCTGATGAAGTTTTTGAATTAACTTTAAATCTAAAGCGAAACTTTCATCATAACAGGCAGGTATTTTCCATGTTTTATTGGCACTTTTATGAGATTGAGATTTTATATCACTCATCTCTGAAGTAATTTTTTCTTTATTTTGATCGCGTATTTCAGAATTTTCAAAAATGATCACAATTTTATTAAATGAAGGAATTATATTAAGTAAAGGCAGTCCAAGATTTGAAATAGTAGAAAATGCTTTATTCACCTCTAGCGATATAGATTTTGAGGAGTCATCTCCAAAATCTAGGAGCATCCCTCGGTCTCCATAAGAATTTATTCCTTTGAAATACACACTAATATCTTAATGTAACTTTGGTGCATTTGAATAAAATTAATTTTAATTCTGATATAGCAGAAAAAGATCATAGTTTTTATGAGTCTGTTGATATGCAACTAATAGACAAAATTAGCTCTGCCAATATTTCATGTTTATTTCATGGGGGTTCAAAAGAAGTTGTTTCTAAAGCACTTAGTTATTGTAATACAAAAAATGTTTCAATCGGAGCTCATGTCTCGTTTTTAGATAGAGATAACTTTGGACGGGCACAAATTAATTGGAACAAGCAACTCATCCATGAAATTCTCAACGATCAATTACTTTTTATTCATAACCTTGCATTAGAAATGAGCGCTACAGTGACTCATATCAAACTTCACGGAGCTCTCAGTAATATGGCTTGTGTTGACCAAGATCTCTCTGCTGAAATAGTAGGCTATTTAAAAAAAAATTACCCTTCTTTGATATTACTTGCGCCAGCTTTAAGTGAACTTGCAAAAATGAGCTTGGAGAGTGACACTGCTACTGCCCTTGAGGTCTTTGCAGACCGCACCTATGAGAGTAATGGCACACTCACACCTCGTTCTGTCAGTGGCTCATTAATAACAGATCCCAAAAGTGCCAGCGAACACGTTCGAGCAATGCTCATACAAAAGGGAATTATTTCACGCGCAGGGGATACTTTAAAAACAGATATACATTCAATCTGTGTACATAGCGACACACCAAATAGTATTGAAATATCTGAACAAATTTGCATACTCCTTGAAGAAATGAAGATAAAGCAAGTAACACTTCCAGAATTTTTTTAAAACTATTATGGGAAATTATTTTTTTTACGGCACACTTCGTTCTATTTCAGTTTTAGAAAAAGTTATTGGAAAGACATCTAACCATTTAGATATAATTCCTGCTTTTGCACCTAAAAGTGAATTACGCCTTGTCATTGATGAGAATTTCCCAGTTATAATTTTTGGTGACAACTACACGGGCGTTGATGGGATATTAGTGAAAGGTTTAACTGACGATGATATTGCACGCATACGTTTTTTTGAAGATGTAGAATTTGCTCCTAAAATAATGTCCGTTGAGACTGATGGAAAACACTCAGAGGCAAAATATTTCTCTCAAAAAGGAGTCGAGCCTTCTATGGATCCTTGGTTTTATGATGAATGGAAAGAGAAAGACGAGGCCTTAACTTTAGTAACCACTGAACTTTGGATGCAACTTTATGGGAAATATACAGCGGAAGAAGCAGATCAGTATTGGAATGATGTTAAAAAACAAGCTTATCATCAGTATCACTCTCAACAATGAGGGTTATTAATTTTTTTCTACTTATTTCCTTTTTATTTATTCCCCATTCTTTTTCCAACGAGACCAGTTGGAATTTGTTAAAAGACGGTGGTAAAGTAATTTTTATTCGTCACGCTTACGCCCCAGGGGGTGGAGATCCTGATAACTTTGAACTAGAAGACTGCTCAACACAAAGAAATTTAAATCAACAAGGAATTCGTCAATCCCAAACAATTGGCAAATTATTTATTGAATATTCTATACCGGTAGACTTTGTCTATTCTAGTCAGTGGTGCCGTTGCCAAGATACAGCTCGGTATGCGTTTGGAGATTATGAGAATTTTAGTGCATTAAACTCTACGTTTTCTGGTAAGTACCAAAAAAATCACACAAAACAAATGTTGGAATTGAGTGAATTTATCAATAGATGGGACGATAGTGGGGGGAACCTAGTTTTCGTCACTCATTATGTGATAGTCGGCGGCTTTCTTGATTATTATCCAAACTCTGGAGAAATTGTGATTGCAGATAAATCTTTATCAATTTTAGGGACTATAAAAGTAGACTTCTAAAAAAATACCCTTTCAATAAACCAATATAAACCTATCAAGGAGATTATAACAGAAATAGGAATTTGCAAAAACGCTCGATACCAACTTTGGCGTGAGGGTAGAATAAAAATAATTGATGCAAGAATAATGATTGCTATTTGAGCTACTTCAACTCCAAGATTAAATGAAATCAGACTTATTACCAGTTGACTTGTATTCAATCCGATATCTCCAAGAACAAAAGCAAAACCTAAACCATGAATTAATCCAAAGATAAAAATTATGACGTAACGAGGAACAACCAAACGTCTTTGAAAAATATTTTCTATTGCGACATAACTGATAGATAGAGCGATCAAGGGTTCTACAATTACTGCAGGGATAAAGATTAAATTAAAACTAGCAAGAATTAGTGTAATAGAATGTGCGAGCGTAAACATGGTAACTTGAAGTAATAGAGGTTTAAATTTAATTGCATAAAAAAAGATACCTATAATAAATAATATATGATCTAGCCCTTTAGGAACAATGTGCTCTATTCCTAGAATTAAATATTCAATTATTGTTTTTCCTACTGAGGATTGTGACTGTTGGGACAAAAGGGGCGATTTTTCAGCAGGCTGTAAATAACTTGTAAACAAGACAGACTCTTTTGATAAATCTTCAAATTGTCTAATAACAACAGGTCCTATCTTTTTATCAAATTGAATTGTAAACGAAGAAGAGTCTTTAAGATCGAAATTGAGATATAAAATAGTATCTCTCGGCATCTCATCGTTTGCCTCATCAAACATCTCTACTTTGTTTAGTAAGAGAGGAATAATCTCACCCTCACTATTGATTTGGATCTTATTAATAAATTTAGACTTATTTTTTAATACTAACTTTTCTATTTCTTGAACAGAAAAGGCCCTAAATTCATCATATTTTTGAGACTGAGGGGAATTATTTGTATCAACATAAATGGAGGCATCAATTTCAGACAGCACAGTTTCAGCATTCAATTTAAATTCAATTGAAGCATTTTCCTCTATAATGGTAATATCTACGATCGCAGGTTTAATTTCATGTGTATGCAGAGGAGGGCTTAATAGAAGAATTAAAAAGAATAAGTACTTAATCATTTAGTCATGTTTACCAAAGTTCACCTAAGAATTCTTTATGTTTTTTCATTCCTCACTGCTTGCTTTGTTCAAGTAAGCGCTCACGAATTTTGGATTGAGCCAACCAAATACCAGCTTAATGATAACATCATAAATGCTCACTTAAGAGTGGGGCAAGAATTTCAGGGCATGGCCTTAATGTATAATCCACAAGATTTTAAAACCTTTAAAATTTTATCTGGGTCTAAAAATAAAAAAGAAAAAGTCAAAGGTATACTTGGAGATGTACCAGCATTAAACACAAAGACAAAGTTGGAAGACTTATTAATTATTTATCACGAAACTACTGATAAATTTGTAAATTACAAAAAATTTCAAAAATTTAAGGATTTTGTTTCTGAGAAGGGTTATGAACAATTAATTCAAACTCATTTAGATAAAGACTTCCCCCAAAGTAATTTTATGGAGAGTTATCGGCGTTATGCAAAATCTTTAATTACCACAAGTAGTGCTAGTAAAGGAAAAGATAAAAAAACAGGACTTTTATTTGAATTTGTTTTAGATCAAAACCCTTATACAAATTTTGACTCTAATCAAATAAGTGCAACTTTATATTATAAAAAAAAACCCCTTCCAAATAACCTTGTTACAATTTTCTCAAAATATAAAAACTCTAAATTGTCTGTTTCAAATATCAAAACAGATGAGAAGGGTAAATTTACTTTTGAAATAGAACAAGGTAAGGAGTATCTATTAGACTCAGTTGTCATTTATCCATTAAAATCAAAACCTGATGAACAAGAACCAATCTGGCATAGTGACTGGGCTTCTACAACGTTCTTAGTTCCTGAAAATAATCTTTAATTTTTATTTATTAGTATAAAATATTGAATATGATTTTTGCTCTAAAAGTAATATTAGCAGCCCTTGTGATTGCATTTGCAAGCTGGCTTTCTGGTAAAAAACCAGAGTTATCTGGATTTATTATCGCTCTTCCAATCGCGAGTATTATCGCCATTGCCTTCTCTTTCTTAGAGCATAAAAATACCGAAAATACTGTAATTTTTGCTAAAAGTATTCTAATTGGGGTACCTGTCTCATATTTATTTTTCTTACCCTTCTTTTTCGCAAAAAATCTTAATATGAATTTTTGGCTAATTTACTTGATCGGATTAACTTTGCTAGTGATTGGATATTTTGTTCATAAATACATTATGAGCCTTATTTAGATGTTTGAGTTATTTGCAGACTCAACTCCCAATGCTAGAAAAATTTCAATAATGTTAGAGGAGATCAACGAAAAGTACTTAGTTACATTTATTAACTTAAACAAAGGAGAACAGTTCCACGAAGACTTTAAAAAAATCTCACCTTTCTCAAAAATTCCTGTACTCAGACATGAAAACCAGACTATCTTTGAATCTGGTGCGATATTAATATATTTAGCAAACTTCTCTGGAGAGTTTTATGGTTTAAATCAAAATTTAACGACTCAATGGCTGATGGCACAGATGGGTTATATTGGACCAATGTTAGGTCAGCATCATCAATTTCATCATTACAACCCAGGTAAAAGTGAATTTGGAGAACAACGATATTTTAAAATAGCAGAAACTATTTACAAAAATTTGGATGATCATTTATCTAACAATGAATATTTAGCAAGAGAATATTCAATTGCTGACATGGCAACATTCCCTTGGATTGCACGACATCCAATCCACGATATTGGTTTAAATAAATATTTAAATTTGACCAGATGGTATAATAAAATTGCACTTAGACCTGCTGTTATAAAGGGTTACGATTTATTGAAAGATGGCACAGTGCCGCCAAGTGTAAATTAAAATGAAAGTATATTTCAATGGTTCATGTAATATTTGTAATGCTGAAATAAGTCATTATAAAAAAAAAACATGCGATATAAACTACGTTGATATCTCCAAAGATAGAGATGAACATATAAATCACCTTTCAAAAAAAGATTTATTCAGAAGAATGCACGTTTACCATCAGGGTAGGCTGATCTCTGGATCAGAGTCATTTTTAATTTTGTGGGATACCATGCCCAGATGGAAATATTTGTCATCATTTTTAAAGTTACCAATTTTTAAGCAATTATGGAAAATCGCATACGAAACGATGGCTTTGTTATTATATTATAAAAATAAATCTAAGATCTGAGGAGAACCATTCTTGCAGTTTAACCACAAGAATGGTTTTTGGAGGATTAAGGTTAATCATCAATATCTACCCTAATCTCATAAAAATGGATCAAATAGATTGCCTTTAAAAAATAATATTAACTAACTTAATTTTCGAGATTGGTTCTTTTTTATAACTTCACCAATAAAATACAAAGAACCTCCAAAATAAACAGAAGTCTGTTTTGAAGATAATTTATTAATAGTTTTAAAAGACTGCTCTAAAGAGTCAGCAAAATATAAAGAGAGATTTTTGGGCAATAGTTCTTTAGTAATAGAATTTTCTTCATCCATTTTAACTACCACAATTTTATTAAAGTGTTTTGACAAACTAGTAAGCATTTGCAAATACTTTTTATTATTTAAAAAAGAGCATATTAATATTTTTTTATTTTTAGTTAATGATGCAATCAAGGCTTTCATTCCATCTATATTGTGAAATCCATCTAAATAAATATCTTTGAATTTTTTAATCTTTCCTGTTAACACACCACTTTTAATTTTTTGTAATCTTCCTGGCCATTGACAATTTGTTAATGCTTTTTGTGTCACTTCCGTATCAAACGCATCTTTTAAAATATTTTTTGCTAAATGTATTCCTAATCCAGCATTAACTAATTGATGTGCACCCAATAAATTTAATTTTGATATATCTATCTTTGCATTATCGGATATATAATATTTAGATCTTATCTTCCATTCATCATTATAAATATCTGCATTCAATTTTCTTTTCTTTAGTTGTGACTTAATATAATTCATTACTCCTAACTTTTGCCTGTTAACAACAATGGTACTTTTTGAATTCAAAATACCTAATTTTTCGAATGCGATTTGATTTAAGGAAGTACCAAGATAGTCTTGATGATCTAAAGAAATCGGAGTAATAGCTGCAAATTTTGATTTTTTGATTATATTTGTAGCGTCAAACCTTCCACCGAGTCCTACTTCTAAAATTAAATAGTCAGCTTTATGATCTTGAAAAGCTTTAAAAGCTGCCGCTGTAGTTATTTCAAAAAAAGTAATTAAATTTCCTTCATTTATATTTTCACAATATCTTAAATATTTTAATAACTTTTGATTGGAAATATCTTTTGATCTTAATTGTATTCTTTCATTAAACTTTACTAGGTGTGGGGTAGAGTAAACATGTGTTGAATATCCATGGTGGTTGAGTATTGACTTTAAAATTGCTGCTGTTGAACCCTTACCATTAGTACCGGCTATATGAATTACTTTTGGTAATAAACTCTCATCAAAATCTATTTTTTTAAGAAGTTTTTTAATCCTTCCTAATGATAGATCAGAAAACTTAGGGTGAAGTTTTAGTAGTCTTTGAAAAATGGGATCTTGCAAGATCTTATTTTTTTACAAAAGATAAAACTTTTGAGAGAGATTGATTTAATTCTTTACGATGAACAACCATATCAATCATCCCGTGCTCTAAAAGATATTCTGCTGTTTGAAAATCTTCAGGTAACTGTTCTTTAATTGTTTCTTCAATAACACGTTTGCCAGCAAAACCAATCATACTTCCTTTTTCTGCAATAATGATATCTCCAAGCATGGCAAATGAAGCACTAACACCACCTGTAGTTGGATGGGTCAGCACGCTAATGTATGGGATTTTATGCTGATCCAACATATTCACAGCTGCAACTGTTTTGGGAAGTTGCATCAAACTTACGATACCCTCTTGCATTCTAGCACCACCTGAAGAAGCAACAGAAATAAATGGACAATTTAAATCAACAGCATTTTGACAACCAATTTTAAATGCTTCGCCAACAAATTGACCCATAGAACCTCCCATAAAATTGAAGTCCAAAATAAAAACTACAACCTTAGTATCTCCAATTTCACCTTTAGCTAAAATAGCAGCATCTTTTTGATCAGTTTTTTTTTGTGCAGCCTTCATTCTATCGGAATACTTTTTAAGATCTTTAAATTTTAAAGGATCATTATTTTCAAAAGGTACTTCTATAAGCTCAAAAGAATTATCGCCAAATAAATTTTTCAATCTGCTATTAACATCCATATTCATATGGTAGTCACAATAGGAACAAACATTTAGATTTTCTTTTAAATCACTGACATAAAGAGTCCTCTCTCCACAACCACACTTGGTCCATAAATCAGAGGGGGGCTCTTTTCGAGTAACAAGAGAACTTAATTTAGGTTTTACATAATCTGTTAACCAGTTCATTTTAAACTTTAACCTCTTTAATTAATTTTTTTAGAGCAATAAGATATTTATTGATATCCATTTTTAAATCAAAATATTTTTGTATAAGAGCTGAACCAATTATAACACCATCAGCATTAGTTTTTTTTGATATTTCGAGTACATCCTTTTTAGATTTTATACCAAACCCAACTAAAACTGGAATTTTTGACATCTTTTTTAGAGATTTAACATTTTTATTGATCTCTTTATAATCTAATTTGTTTGAGCCAGTAATTCCTGTTGCTGATATATAATAAATAAAACCCTTTGAACCCTTTAAAAGTTTTTGAGCTCTTTTCTTATCTGTCATCGGTGAGATTAACTTAATCAAATGAATATTATTTTTTGATAGAGACTTTTTAATTTCACTTTCTTCCTCAAAAGGCAAATCTACAATAATTATTCCGTCAACAATATTTTTTATACTTTTAATGAATTTATCTACACCAAATTTACGAACAGTATTTAAATAGCACATAATCACGAACGAAGTATTGTTTTTAGATTTACTTAATTCTTTAATTAAATTTAGTGATTGTTGTGTTGACAGATTTGAGCTAAGTGCAAGTTTATTTGCTTCTTGAATAATAGGCCCATCTGCCATCGGATCAGAAAAGGGAAGTCCAAATTCAATAACATCAGGTTGATGAGATAGCATTTCATTAAATATTTTTTTACTTTGAGACAATGTTGGAAACCCACATGTCATAAATAAGGAGAGTATTTTTTTCTTAGGAAGAGTGTCTAAATTATTCATCTGCATCAAATCCAATAGCCTTAGCTGCAGTAAATAAATCTTTATCACCTCGTCCACACATATTTAAAATTACAACTTTATTTTTATGTTTATTTTTAAATGCTTTAATTAAGTAGGCTAGAGCATGTGAGGGTTCTAGTGCAGGAATAATTCCCTCTAGTTTTGAACATGTTTGAAATGCTTCAAGAGCTTCTTTATCAGTTACACCGAAGTACTTAACTCTTTTAATATCTTTTAAGTGGGAGTGTTCAGGCCCTACACCAGGATAATCGAGACCGGCAGAAATAGAATGTGCTTCTTTTATTTGTCCATCATTGTCTTGTAAGACATAACTATAACTACCATGTAAAATACCAGGAGTTCCAGAGGTCATTGTTGCAGCTGTTTCTTCTGTTTTAGCGCCTCTACCAGCCGCCTCAACTCCAATAATCTTTACCTTTTTATCATTTAAAAATGGATAAAATAAACCCATGGCATTTGATCCGCCTCCAACGCAAGCTATCAAATAATCTGGTAGTTTTTTCTCTACTTTTAATATTTGCTCTCTCGCCTCTTTTCCAATGACAGATTGAAAATCTCTTACCATTTTTGGATAGGGGTGAGGACCTGCAGTAGAACCGATAATATAAAAAGTATCTCTGACGTTTTTAATCCAATCTCTTAGAGCTTCATTCATCGCATCTTTTAAAGATTTACTTCCGGACTCAACAGGAATAATGGTGGCACCCAGAAGCTTCATTCTGAAAACATTTGGTTTTTGTCTCTCAATATCTTTAGAGCCCATGTAGATATAACAAGGAAGTCCAAAAAGCGCACAAACAGTAGCTGTTGCAACTCCGTGTTGTCCAGCACCTGTTTCAGCAATAATTCTTGTTTTGCCCATTTTTTTTGCAAGGAGTATTTGTCCTAAGCAATTATTGATTTTATGGGCTCCTGTGTGATTTAGCTCATCTCTTTTAAAATATACTTTTGGTCCATTAATATATTTAGATAAATTTTTAGCGTAGTGCAAAGAGGAGGGCCTGCCCACATAGTTTTTAAAAAGATCATTTAGCTCTTTTTTAAATTTTTTATCCTTTTGAATTTTTTTATACGATTTATCTAAATTTAATAATAGGGGCATTAATGTTTCTGAAACATACATGCCACCAAATTCACCAAATCTTCCAACAGTGCTAGGTTGTTTATATGTTTTCATTAATTATAAATTGATGAAATAATACCATCTATCAAAGTAAGGCTTTTTTCACCTGGTTGTTCCTCTACACCAGAATTTATATCAACAAAATCCGCACCTGTTAAGCTAATTGCTTTTTTGATATTAGTGACATTTAGACCTCCTGATAAAATATAAGGAAGGTTTTTAATATTTTTAAAATCAGACCAATCCCAAGTTGTATTGTTTCCTCCAGGCATCTGATTTGAAGATGGTTTGGCTTCAATGAGGAACTGATCTACATCAATTAACTCAGTTGTTTTAAAATCTTCTGGTGATATTGATTTATATATCTTTTTCTTAAAATTACTTTTAACTTCACTTATAAAGTTTTGATCTTCATCCCCATGAAGTTGAATTGTATCAAAATCAAAAACTTCTAATTTATTTTTAATTTCATCAATTGATGGATTAACAAAAACACCCACAAATTTATCTTTATGTGTTTTAAAATATTGGTTAACAAGAGCTAGTGTTTCTATATCTATAAATCTTGGACTCTTTTCATAAAAAATTAACCCTTGATAGGAAATATTTAAATCAAGACAGTGATTAATAATGGCTGGATTATTTTGTCCACAAATTTTTATTTTTATATTGTTCGCCATATTTTTTTAATAATTCTAAAGGTTTTTTGCTTTCTATTAATTCTCTTCCTATTACAACAAAGCTTGCACCATCTTGTAAAGCATTATGAGCAAAAGTAACTCTTTTTTGATCATCATTTCTAGCAAACATTTTAACACCAGGTGTTATTTTAATTAATTTATTAAATTTTCCTAAAACTCTCAGGTCATCACCTGAGCAAATAAGGCCATGAATATTTACATTATTAGCGATTTCAGTAAATTTTTTTACAAGTTTTTTTGTACTACCCTCTTTATAAATTTTTTCGCTATCTTTTCCATCTAAGCTCGTCAATAAGGTTACCCCTAAGATTTTAGTTTTAAGTTTATTTTTCTTAATAGAGTTTACTGCAGCTTTCATCATCTCTTTACCTCCTGATATATGCAAGGTAAGAAAATCAGGATTTATGTTTGATAAAGAATCTATCGCACTGCTAACAGTGTTCGGAATATCGTGAAGTTTTAAATCAAGGAATAATTTACATTTCGACCTTTTGATTTCTGAAATAAGCTCATTTGAACGGTTATTATAAAAAGATCTATACCCCACTTTAAAACCATAAACGTGGCGGTAAAGTTTCTTAACAATACTAATATTTTGAGTATTTGATTTTAGATCTAGGGCTATAAAAGATTTAAATTTTTTCATTTAACTTTTTATTGATATTTTCACTAGCTTTGAATGTAACTTTCCATTTAGAGGGTATATATATTTTTTTCTTATTTCTAGGATCAGAACCATATCTAGATTTCATAAATTTAGACTTAAAAACGCCAAAATTTCTTAGCTCTATAGAAATATGATCAGAAATATTTTTTTCTAAAATATCGAAGAACCTATTAAAAATAGCTTCATTTATTTTAGATGTTAAATCAGTTTCAGATTGCAAATAAGTCTTTAAAATATCAGACTTATTCTTCTTTGGAGTCCTTATCCTCATCCAAAGCCTTACCTAGAATATCCCCTAAAACTGAACCAGAGGATTTAGATCCATATTTTTCTAACAAACTTTGTTCTTCATCTATCTCTAGCTGTCTTATTGAAAGAGCAAACTTTCGATTTGTAAGATCAATAGAACTTATTTTAGCATCTATTTTTTGACCTTCATTATATCTAGATATATTTTGCTCTTCTTTATTTTTGGAGAGCTCTTTTCTTCTTATAGTTGTTTCGATAAAGCTTGCTACTTCAACATCGATTCCATTATTAGATATTTTAGTTATTGTTGCAGATACAATATCTCCTTTAGATTTGTCTTTAAAAAATTCATTAAAAGGATCGGTAGATAACTGTTTAATACCAAAGCTTATTTTCTCTTTTTCAGGATCAATTTCTAAAATCTTAACCTGAATACTTTGACCTTTTTGATATTTTTTTAAGGTTCTATCACCATTAGAGTCAGTCCATGATAAATCGTTTTTATGAATTAGACCGTCAATATTGTCATTGAGCTTTGCAAATATACCAAACTCAGTAATGTTCTTGATTTCTGTATCAATAATTTGGTCTTTTTTGTATTCATTTAGAATATTCTCCCATGGATTTGGCTCAGTTTGTTTAATTCCAAGACTTATTCTTTTCTTTTCTTTATCTATTTCTAATATTTTAACTCTAATATTAAATCCAACTTCTAAGATCTTATTTGGATGTATGTTCTTTTTAGTCCAGCTGATATCGTTGGAGTGAACTAATCCCTCTAAATCTTTTTCTGTAAGTTGAACAAATGCACCGTAATCAGTTATATGCGTAATTTTTCCATCATAAATTTCATTAAGAGTAATTTTCTCTTCTATTTTTTCCCAAGGATCATCTTTTAATTGTTTATAACCTAAGCTAATTTTATCTGAGTCGTCTGAAACTTTAAGAATTTTAAATTCATATTTTTTTCCAACTTCCAGTACATCTGAAGGGTGGCCAATTCTACTCCATGAAATATCACTCAAATGAACTAGGCCATCAATTCCACCTAAATCTACGAAAGCACCATAGTCTGTAAAAGTTTTTACTTTACCTGTAACAACAGAATTACTTTGAGACTTCTCTAAAATTTGGTTTTTTATTTCTTTTTGTTTTTCTTCGAGTATTGCTTTTCTTGAGACAACAATGTTACCTTTTGAGTAATCCATTTTAAGAATTTCAAAAGTTTCCTCTGTCTTTATTAAATGACTTACATCTCTGACGGGGCGAACATCAATTTGGCTTAATGGTAAAAAAGCATTAGTGCCCATAATTTTTACATAGAGACCAGCCTTAGCTTTACCAACAATAAAACCTTTTACTCTCTCTTTATTATCATAGAGTTTTTGAAGCTTTTCCCATGATTTCATTTTGATTGCTTTTTCATGAGAAACTTTTACGTTTCCTTCTCTATCTTCTAATTTTTCGACAAATACTTCAATAACTTGTCCAGTTTTCAAATCATCTGATGATCCAGTATTAAGAAATTCTTCTTTGGGTATTTGACCCTCGCTTTTATATCCAATATCAACTGTTATGTGTTGATCACTTATTTTAAGAATAGTTCCAGAAATTATTTTATTTGCAGCGATTGTGTTTTTAGTTTCGAATTGTTGGTCTAGCAATTTGCTATACTCGTCGTTAGATATCATAAGTCATTATTTACCTTTCAAGTTAAGTTAGGTTCTTTTAAAGTTTTATTAATGTTTTTCAAGAAAAATTAATTACTAAATTGAGATATATGTTTGAAAAACGTTGGATAGCTTGTTTTTACACAGGATTTATCTTTTATTATATTGTTTTTTTTACAAATCATATTTGCAATAAAAAAAGACATTAATATCCTATGATCATCATCGTGTTTAATAACACCAGCACCTTTTTTTAAATCATGATTACCATAAATATATAAATCAAAATTTTTAATTTCAGATTTAACACCAATTTCTTTTAAATTTTTGTGTATAAGTAACAATCTATTACTTTCTTTGACTGTAAGTTCTTTTAAACCTCTAAATATTGACAGTCCATTTGCAAACGATGCTGCTATAGACAAAATTGGAATTTCATCAACTTGTAATGGAACATCAACAGATTCCAGTGTAGTTGAATTTAAATTTTTTTTTTGTTCAATTCTTAGATCGGCAATTAACTCATTGTGAATTTTTCTCTTTCTAATTACTTTTATATTTCCACCCATTTTCTTTAAGGTTTTGATAAAACCCACTCTTGTTTTATTAAAAAGAATATTTTTAACGATAAGTTTAGACCCAGGTTTTAAACAAGCAGCTGAAATAAAAAATGCTGCCGAAGACGGATCACCGGGTACATTATAATTTATTGTTTTTAAATCTTGGTTATTTTTCATCTCTATAAATCTGTGTAGAGAATTTTCCTTGACTTTAATATTATATCCCATCGACTTAAGCATATTCTCAGTGTGATCTCTTGTAGTCTTAAACTCTTTAATTTTTACTGTCCCATTAGTATTTAAAGCTGATAGCATTATTGCGCTTTTGATTTGTGCAGAGGGAATAAGTATTTCAAACGTTAAAGGTACTGCATTACCAGTTCCCTTCAGTTTAATTGGAGGAAATGATTCGCCTCTTAATTTAATTGTTGCACCTATTTTAGATAAATGTTCTGTTACTCTTTTCATAGGTCTTTTGCTCAAAGAACTATCTCCAATTAATTTAACTTCAATATTGTTAGATGAAATTAAGCCAGATATAAGCCTAATTCCAGTTCCTGAATTTCCAAAATCTATTATCTTTTTAGGTTGGATCAATCCACCAGGAGGAATACCAAAAACCTCATAATGCGTATCTGTTTTGAAAATTTGAACACCCAATAGTCTCATAGCTTTGAGTGTATTAATTACATCTTCTCCTTGTAATAAATTAGAAATTTTTGATTTACCAACAACTTGTCCTGCTAAAATTAAAATTCTATGACTGATTGATTTATCACCTGGAGGGAAATATTTACCTTTAATCAAACTTCTGTTATTAAAAGACATGATGCTAGGTATAATTTTTACCTAAGTAGATTTTTTTCACAAATTTATCTGATGTAATCTCTTTAGGGCTCCCAGATTTAATTATTTCTCCATTGTAAATGATGTATCCAAAATCAACAATACTCAAAGCCTCTTTTACATTATGGTCAGTTACAATTATTCCAATATTCATTTTTTTTAACAATGAAATTGTTGATTTAACCTCTTCTATCGCTATCGGGTCTATGCCTGCAAAAGGTTCATCAAGTAAAAGAAATTTTGGATTACTAGCTAATGCCCTAGCAATTTCAGTTCTTCTTCTCTCACCGCCAGATAATAATTTTCCTTTTGTCTTTTGAAAACTACCTAATGAGAATTGTTTAATTAAATTTTCTGTTACTTTTATTGAATTATTTTTATCATAAAATAATTCCGCTATTGAAAAAATATTATCGTAAACACTTAAATCTCTAAATATCGATGCTTCTTGTGGTAAATATGAAATACCTAGCTTTGTCCTTAAACTGAGACTTTTTTCGTTTAAAACGTTTTCATCTAATTGAATTTTTCCTAAATCAGGAGATAAAAAACCAGCTATAATATTAAAAAGAGTTGTCTTACCACTACCGTTTGGTCCAAGCAAACCATTAATCCGATTGTTTTTAAACTCAATATTTACATTATTAAGAGCTTTTTTTGACTTAAAGCTTTTACTTATTTCGATCAGCTTAATCGTTTGCATTATTTTCTAATAAAACTTCAACAAGAGACTCTTTATTAGCTGAGTTAAGTATTCTTTTGTTATTATCTATATCAGCTATTAATTCATTTCCTGTAAGTAGTCTTGTTGGAGACTCAATTGATACATCGCCAGTAAGTTTTATTATATTATCATCACGTGTGTAGATAGCATATTTACCCTTAAAAGTTTCTTCCTCAAATTCAATCACCACATTTTCAAAAAGCTCAATCACAGTAAAAATTTCATCATTGTTTTCTTCTATATAATTAGCAATCATTTTATCAGCAAAGGCTATAAATTTATCGTTTTTAAACTCTACATCGCCATTAGCCGTGTAGCTTTTATTTTCTGAGTCCCAAATAAGGCTTTCTCCTGCTTTTACATAACTTTCTGTGTATGCATTTGAAAAAAAAAATAAAAACGAAATAAAAAAAAATAATTTACTTGTTAATGACAAATTCCACCTCACCTTCAAAAAATATTTTACCATCATAATCAAGGTTTTTAAAACCTTGTGCTTTTAATAATCCCATATTATTAATTACCTCAACATTCTCATCGCTCTTGGACATTTCTTTAGAAAGGTTAATTGATATATTTTTTCCATAAATTTTATATTCTTTATTCTCTAAATATGAATTTCCCTCAAGGTAGATATTATCTTCATCAATTTTATTTAATTTTTCAGAACCAATCTTAGTGATCCCTGACTTGCTTAAAACAATACTAGAAAAGTTTTCAACAGTAATATTTTTTTGACTAAAATTTTTGGTTAACGGTTTTTGGTTAAGAAAAAATATTAAACACTGAGCTCCCAAAAAAATTATAATTAAAGTATTTAATATTTTATTACTTAAATAGTTAATCATTTTCTAAACACTTTTTTATATTAACAATACCAATTGGTTTATTCTGTCTTGCAACGATAAGGCTTGTAATAGAATGTTTATTCATAAGAACAATAGCAGATGAAATTAATAAATCACTTGTTGCAACTATAGGTCTACTTTTCATAATATTAGTAGCCTTTTCCTTCATATCAATCTTTTCAATTGATCTTCTTAAATCACCATCAGTAATAATACCCTTAATTTCTTTATTTCTATCTAAGACAACAACACACCCGTATTTTTTTTCAGTCATCATTAAAACTGCATCAATTATAGATGAATTTGATTGGATAATAGGAATATCAATATCCATAATTTCATTCAAAGTTTTTAATTTTTTTCCAATTTTTCCACCTGGATGTAGTTCACTAAAGGATTTTTTATCAAATTTTCTCAGACTTAAAACCGAACAACAAAGAGCATCGCCAAGTGCTAAAGACATTGTTGTAGAAGTTGTAGGAATTGTTTGCAATTTATCAGCCTCTGAATGAGGAGGTAACACCAAACCAATATCGGAGTTTTTAGACAATAAACTTTTTTTAGAGGAAGTTATTGAAATAATTTTAATTTTTTTTTTCTTACTAAAGTTTATTAAATCCGCCAATTCATGTGATTCTCCAGAATTAGATAAAATTATAAGAACATCATTTTTTTCTACTATGCCCATATCACCGTGACTTGCATCAACTGGATTTAAATAGATTGCTGGTATTCCTGTTGATGTGAAGGATGCTGCAATCTTGCCAGCAATATTCCCACTTTTTCCTACACCTGAAACAATTATTTTACCATTTTGTTTTGATATTAACTCAACAGCTTTGATAAAATCTTTATCCAAGCTTTTAGAAAGCTTAGCTAATGCAATAGATTCTAACTTTATTACTTCTTGTCCTACTTTTTTGATTTTTGATTTATTCATTAATTATTTGTGGGCAAAAATGTCTATTCCCTCCCATCCTTGTAAATCTAACTCAACTCTTATCTCCATAAATTTCATTATCGATTTAAATAGCTTCAATCTTTTTTGACTTATCAATTTATCATTAAGAGAGTCTTTTATTTCTGATAAATACAAAACATCATTCATTGCATATTCTATTTGTTTTTTGGTAAGTTTTTTTTTACTCCAATCAGATGACTGTTCTGTTTTATCTAATTGAATATCTAATATTTCATAAACTAGATCTTTTAGACCATGTTTTGATGAATAAGTTCTAGTTAATTTTGATGCAACCTTTGTACAAAACACATTTTTTACACTAATTTTTAAATTTTCTTTTAATACTGCCATATCAAATCTTCCAAAATGAAAAATTTTTGTAAGATCCTTATTTTCTAGTAATGTTTTTAAGTTCTTTGATAATTTTGGTGATAAATCCTCTTCAAATTTAATTAGATACACTTTTTTATCTGTTTCATTTCTTAATTGTATTAGACAGAGTCTGTCTCTTTTAATATTTAAACCAAGAGTTTCAGTATCGATAGATATATCTCCTTTAAATGATTTTAAAACTTTGCTTGGTAGATCATTATGAAATAATTGATAATTTGACATCCTAGAACATATATTTATATAAGATAGATAATACAATGAAAAACAAAAATATCTTAGTTTTTGGATCAACAGGCTTTATAGGAAGAAGTATCACAAAAAGACTCTTACAAAATGGTGACAAGCTTATATGTCCTGTCAGAAATGCCAGTAGGGTTAAAAGAAATATACTTTCAGGAGACATAGGACAGATTGAAGTAATTGAATTTGATATTAATAATTTAGATGAAATTAAAAGCTTAATAGAGAAATCAGATTTAGTAATTAATTTGATAGGAATTCTATATGAACAAAATAATTTATCCTTTGAACTAGCTCATTACTTATTACCAAAAAAAATTGCTGGTTATTGTGAATTATTTAAAAAACCATTTCTTCATGTTTCAAGTTTAGGTTCAACTTTTCAAACCAAATCAAATTATTTAATTAGCAAAAAAATGGGCGAAGAATTTATTGAAAATAATAACACCAATCATATTATTGTAAGACCAAGTACAGTCTATGGTGAAGAGGATAATTTTATTAATTTATTTGGTAAGATGGCTAAAATTCTACCTTTCCTTCCATTAATTAAAAAAGGAAAAACTAAATTCCAACCAATTTATGTCAATGACTTATCTCTCTTAATTTTTAATCTATTAAATAATTTTGATAAATACAAAAATTCTAATTTAGCAGCTGTAGGTAATGAGATATTTACTTTTAAAGAAATTTTAAGTCATATATTCATGTCTTTGAAAAAAAAGGAAAGATTTTTTTATATGCCTTCTTTTCTTGCAATCCTTCAAGGCAAAATATTAGAAAAACTCCCTAAACCTTTATTTACTTATGATCAGTATGTAACTCTTTCACATGATAGTATATCAGAGGGAAGTCAAAAATTAGTCACCGAGATATTGAAACAAGATCTGTCAAATATGAAAATTATTACTTCAGAGTATCTTAAAAAGTTTATTGATAGAGTTTAATAAACATAAATTAACAAGACTATTCCTATAAAAATTCTATAAACAACAAATGGTGTGAAACCAATTTTATTTATAAAATTAATAAAAATAGAAATTGTGATATAAGCTGCAAAAAATGAAGAAAAAAAAACTATAAATAGACCCTTATCAATAATAACACTCTCAAAATCACTTATATTTGAAAAAAAAGATAACCCAATTATGGGTATACCCATATATAAACTATAAATAGAGGAATATTTACGGTCTTCTCCAAATAACCTAAAAGCAATGATACAACTTCCTGCTCTACTAAAACCTGGTAAAAAGGCAAGACACTGAAAAAAACCAGCTAAAATAAATTTGGTACTTTTGCTTTTAATATAAAATTTAAATTTATTTGGTTTGTCTGCGATATAGAGCAATATTGCTCCTATAATTGAGGTGTATCCTATTAACTCTAAGCTAATAAAACTTAAATTATAAAATTTTAGTATTATGCCCAGAAAAACTGCTGGTATAGTTGCATAAACTATTACCTTAAAGTTGGCTTTAATATTTGATTTTGAAAAATGTTTATGTGCAAACAGATATATTAATAAAGCTAATAAGGAGGCAAAGTGGGCAGATGTTTCATATAAATAGTTTCTTGATTCTATGTTCTTATAAAGTATTTCTATGATATTTAGGTGACCACTCGAACTAACTGGGATAAATTCAGTAATTCCTTGTATTAGACCATAAAAAATATAAAAAATACTATCAATAGTCATAATTTATTATCATTTATTGGTTTACTAAGTCTTAAAATCTTTATATTAATACCATCCGATTTATTTGTAGGAGAATAAAGTAATATTTTATTATCATGTTAGAGTTTCATAAAAAAAAACCAAAGAATCCATCTAAAACTGAACCTGAAAAAAGGATAAAGGATTTTCAGGAGATTTACAGTCAGTTTGATAAAAATGACTCTGTAGAACAATCCTCAAGGTGCTCACAATGCGGAATACCATATTGTCAAATTCATTGTCCTTTAAATAATAATATACCAGATTGGCTTCGTTACATCGCTGAAGGCCGATTGGAAGAAGCTTATCAAGTATCCGCTTCTACAAATGCATTCCCAGAGGTATGTGGGAGGGTCTGTCCTCAAGATCGATTGTGTGAAGGTAACTGCGTTGTTGAACAAGCGGGCTTTGGGGCAATTACAATTGGTAATTTAGAAAAATACTTAACAGAGATAGCATGGGAAAAAGGATGGGTTAAAAATTTATCTTCACAAAATCAATTTAAACAAAAAGTGGCTATTATAGGATCTGGCCCTGCAGGAATGGCCGCTTCAGCCTATTTAACTCAAAATGGATATCAAGTAGATGTCTTTGAAAAAAATGACCGAGCAGGTGGCTTGATGATTTACGGAATACCTAATTTTAAATTGGACAAAAAAATTGTTGAAAGAAGAACAGAGTGGCTTTTAGAGAGTGGAGTTAAATTTAATTTAAATATGGAAGTTGGAAAAAATATATCTTTTCAAGATTTGGAAAAAGATTATGACGCAATATTAATTGCAACTGGTGTTTATAAGGCTAGAAAATTAGATATTGATACCTCATCAGTGGACAATAGCATTCCTGCTTTAGATTTCTTAATTGAGAGCAATAGAACTGGATTAGGTGACTCTCCATCAAATAATAAGTTTCTCACTGCAAAAGATAAGAATGTAGTTGTTATTGGAGGCGGAGATACAGCTATGGACTGTGTTAGAACAGCGATTAGACAACAGGCAAAGGAAGTTACTTGTCTTTATAGAAGAAATAAGGAAAACATGCCTGGATCAGCAAGAGAAGTTTTAAATGCAGAACAAGAGGGTATTAAATTTAATTGGTTATCTGTCCCATCTAAAATTATAAGTGATAACTCTACTGCAACAAGTATGACATACAAAGTTGCTGCCTTAGGAGAGGTTGATGAGAGTGGAAGAAGAAAACCAGTTGATACAGGCGTTGAAAAACAAATAAAAAGTGACTTAATTATCCAAGCTCTAGGTTTTGAACCTGAAGATTTGAACCACAATTTTAAAACAAATATTGAATTAACAAGCTGGAAAACAGTTAAAGTTGATTTTAAAAAATTTCAAACAAGTAACCCAAAAATTTTTGCTGCTGGAGATATCGTTAGGGGCGCCTCCCTCGTTGTATGGGCAATCCATGATGGCCGTGAAGTTGCAAAATCAATTCATAATTTCTTACAAAGCTCAAAAATAAAAAAAGCATCATGAAAGATCACACATTAGAAATCTACAAAAGAAATAAGCAAAAGCTAAAAGATAACCACGTTTATAATGAAAAACATGAACATGATAATTGTGGTGTTGGTTTAGTTGCCTCAATTAAAGGTGAGTCAAGAAGAGATATAGTTGAAAAAGGTGTCGAGGCACTTAAGGCTGTATTCCACAGGGGTGCGGTTGATGCAGATGGTAAAACTGGAGATGGTGCTGGCATTATGTTGGAAGTTTCAAATTCTTTCTTCAGTAAACAAGTTTTAAAAATGGGTCATAGAACGAGTCAAGACTCTATATTGGGTGTAGGTATGATATTTTTACCGAAAAGAGATTTTGGAGCACAAGAAAAATGTAGAGCTATCGTTGAATATGAAATTATAAAAGCTGGAATGAATCTTTTTGGATGGAGACAAGTTCCAGTTAATACAGAGATCATTGGTGAAAAAGCTAATTATACAAAACCAGAAATTGAACAAATAATTTTTTCCCCTAAAGAAACCACACCCGATATTGAAAAGAAACTTTATTTAACAAGAAGAAGGATAGAGAACAAAATTAAATCTCAGAGTATTAATGACTTTTATATTTGCTCTTTATCGACAGAAACAATTGTCTACAAAGGTATGTTTTTAGCTGAACAGCTATCTGAATTCTATCCAGATTTATTAGATGATGAATTTAAATCTAAATTTGCCATTTACCATCAAAGGTATTCCACTAATACATTTCCTACATGGTCTTTGGCGCAACCATTTAGAGTTTTAGCACATAATGGAGAAATCAATACTTTAAAGGGTAATATAAATTGGATGAGCGCTCATGAGCCAAGAATCACTCACCCTTTTTTTAAAGAAAGAATTGATGATTTAAAACCAATACTTGATCCAGATGCTTCTGACTCTGCATCTCTTGATGCTGCTTTTGAACTTTTTGTTCAAACAGATAGAGACATGCCGATGGCAAAATCCATGATAATTCCTGAGTCTTGGTCAAATAGGTCTGATTTATCTGATCAATTAAAGAGCATGTATGCTTATTGCAATGCTGTAATTGAGCCATGGGATGGACCAGCAGCCGTCTGTGGGAATTTTGGAGATTGGATAATATCTGGTATGGACAGAAATGGTTTAAGGCCGCTTAGGTTTATATTAACAGATGACGATCTTCTAATTTCAGGATCTGAAGTGGGAATGATTAATATTGATGAAAAAAATATTATAAAAAAAGGAAGAGTTGGCCCTGGTGAATTAATCGCAGTAAATTATAAAGAGAATAAATTTTATGAAAGCTCTGAATTAAAAGAATTACTCAGTAGCCGTAATAATTATTCAGACTGGAATGAAAAAACAATAAAATTAGATAATATTTTATCCAAAGACAAGATATATAATCCATCATCAGAGGAGAAAGATAATGTTTTTCAAATAGCTAAATCATTTAATCTAACATTAGAAACTCTTGATTTAATTTTAGACCCTATGGTTAAAACAGGTCAAGAGGCTATCGGATCAATGGGTGACGATGCACCCCTAAGTGTACTAACTGAAAGATACCGAGGTCTTCATAGTTTCTTTAAACAAAATTTTGCCCAAGTAACTAACCCTCCTATTGATAGCCTAAGAGAACAAGTGGTAATGAGTTTAAAAACTAGACTCGGAAATTTGGGAAATATCGTAGAAGAAGACTCAGAACAATGCAATTTGGTACTTTTAGAAAGCCCTTTATTATTAGATAACGAGCTTGAAACTCTAAAAAGCCATTTGTCAAAATTTACAACTGAGATCGATTGTACATATAATATAAATGAAGAGACAAATTTCTTAAATGAAATTCAAAGAATATGCTCTG
>OCZA010000118.1_pt1 | contig 27349 bp, 28 predicted proteins | sample 1539021 | NCBI WGS metagenome assembly OCZA01 (sample SAMEA2619376, study PRJEB22493) | marine metagenome | biome: marine biome (ENVO:00000447); feature: surface water layer (ENVO:00002042); material: "saline water (ENVO:00002010), including plankton (ENVO:xxxxxxxx)" | depth 5 m | reverse complement strand
AGTTAGAAAAAAATCTTTTAAGAATAGATCCTGATTGTGATTACTTTACTAATAAAAAATCTCTCCCATTACCTTCATTAAAAAAGAATTCTATTGATGAATTCTTAGAAGGATTGCTGCCTGATACTCGATTGTTAATAGAGCCTAAGATTGATGGCATTGCTATTGCTTTGCAATACAGAGATGGCAACTTAGAAAAGTCCATTTCTAGAAAAGGTATAGATGTCACAAACAAAATTGCTGAAATTCAAGACATACCCCTCAAACTTCCTGTTTCAGGAATTATGCAAATTAGAGGCGAACTTTTCACTCCAAATAGATCTCCCAACTTTTCCCAAAGAATTGCATCAGGCTTCGTCCGAGCTGCAGCAGGGTCTCCAGAAGGTATCAGCTTTTGCGGTTTCCAAATTATTAATGGAAAGCTTAATCAATACGAAACCATTCAATATCTTAAAAAACTTGGCTTCAACACCCCAGACATTAAAAGCTGTAATTACACAAGCCAAGTCCAAGTCTTTAGGAAACAATGGTTAGATAAAAAATTATTTACTGAATATCCAACTGACGGAATAGTAGTCAAAATAAATTCTAGAAAATTACAATTAATTAGAGAGAAATCAAAGATTGATTATCCTTACTGGCAGATCGCTATAAAGGATTAAGGTTGTATTTTGGAATAGGTAAAAAAGGAGATCTTCTTTTTAAAGACTCGTTATAAAGAAAAAACAACATGTAGCTGCGAGTGACCACTACACAAAAGGTGAAAAATGCTAGAGCCACACAAATAGGGCAATGTGGAAATCCCATTACGATTACGTTCTAAAGTTTGTTTTTCATTCTTTCTATAATGTTTATCATTTCATCTAGCCATTCTGAATTACTTTTTGATTGTCTCTTATGATTTTGACTTCTTTGAATACTCATAAAATAAACCTTTTATAAATTTCGTTCATATTATTGGAAGAATTTATTGGGATCAATAAGCAAAAATACTAGATTGATTGATATGACTATGTTCTATTAATAAATCTATACAATTAACAAAAAAGGAAAATAGGGGGTATTACTCGATATTAATCTTCATGAGGGAACTAAAGAACAGGTTCTTGTTTTTTCAATGAAGAAGATATTAGATTACTTATTATCAAAATGAATTAGCCAAAATTAACATTTTGTTGAAATATCCCAAATAAATTATTACCAACTATGGCAGCAATAATTAAAACAAAGGCTACTATCGCAAAAAGAGCACTTACATCTTTAATATCATAAGGAGTTTTAAATAGAGGTTTTTCCTCTGTCATGATTTTCCTCTTAAGGTTTAATATTTAATCATCTTATATCATTGTTTGAAAGTACAATTGAGTATTTCTTCGCTTGACTTCATAGGTGGACTCGTTTTAAAGAGTAACTAGTTACAAAGGAAGGTTATGAAACTTACAACACCTTTTACCATCCTCAATAATTCACTGAATGACGTATGGAGGATGCACGATTTTAATTATCAATTACCAAAAGATACTTTTAATGAGTACTGGGATGAGGAATGTATTTTGCATCCTACAAATTCTCATTGTAAAATTTATGATGGTTAGTTATAAATTGAGCATCTGATATTTTGAGCCATAAAAAAAGGCCACGTAACGTGGCCTTTTTTATTTTTGTATAGTAATTAACTTGTGTAAGCTTTGCCTCTATAAGTTAATTCTGTATGCTGTTTTTTTGCAGCTACTTTGTTTTGGACGTATTTTTGTCCTCTGTAGATAAGTGTCATCTATTTTCTCCGGTTTCGCCCAAGTCCCCGTTCCATGGCTTGAGTCGATTTGCGGCTTGCATTATTACAAGTTGAACGTTTTGGTAGCGGTTGCTACAAATTAATACTAACACATAGGTAATTTTTTGTGAAGGCTTTAAATGACATTTATACTGCTAAATCGAAGAAAATTTATCTATTAAGTGGGATGAAATCTTTTTTTAGAATAATTTAATGATTTAGACAGGTTACATTTTGTTCAATTAATCTATTTATTTTTAATAACTTTACTTTTTAAATGTAAAATTCAGAGGATTATAACGATGTTTATGTTCTCAAGAAACAAAAAATCTCCTAGTAAAAAAGCTCCAGTAGTTGAAGAAAAACCTTTGTATGCGCAGTTACTTCCATTCGCGAATGTCATGACTGAGAAGGTTCAAGTGGTTAATGCTTTGGCTTTTACTTTAATAATGGGTGTTTCAATTTTTGGGATAGCTCTTTGGAGGCTTTCTGCTCTAACTTAATTATCTAATTTTTCAGAGAATTAATTTTTGACTCTTTGTCGTTAATCATTGTAATTAGCCACTTAGAAGCTAAAGCTCGAGATATAGATCTATTTTTAAGAAATCTACATATATAAATATGTAGATTTTTTTCGTTTCTAGAGTTAAATTTCTCTTCAAATTCTAATATTGATTCTTCTGTATTTCTTTTCCTAAGCTCGTCAACTAAAGCATGAGTAGATGAATCATTAAAAAAATTACCAATATTTAAGCTTAATGTCATAGTCAATTTATATACCTACTTAAGATGTAGCCATAAATTAAATTTTTAAAAACAAAATTCAATTAATTTACAAATAATTTAATATTTAATTTTCTGGTTTAGCTAACGGAAGTAAACACTTATCTGAATCACAACCAGCTGGTCCTGCTTCGGAGAGCTCTCCAATATCATATTTATTAAGTGCATCAAAGAAATCATTATTTACTTTCCTTTCAGTTACCTGTTCCTGCAAAGATAAATATTCCTCTTTGCTTATAGGTTCAAAAGGTAATCTTGGGAATGTAGCATTTGCACTGAATCGAGCTAATAATGCTGCAGAAATATACCCTTCGTTATTTTCTATTGCATTATGTATTGCTTTTGCTAAATCTTCAATTTCACTTTCTCTAAATTCAACAGTTGCAGAAGTATTATGTTCTGTATAAAACTTTTGAACTTGCATATAAAAATCGAATTGTGCAAGGGCAGAGAAGTTATTAATATCTATTTGATCTGCTCCTTCTATGTTTGCCCAACTTACTTCTGTTGGAATTTCAACGAGCCATTCAGTACATCTTGGGTCAAATGGATTATCAAGTAAGCATCCTTTTTCATCTTTATCGGATTGAGATGGAACAACAGAGTAACCATAATCCATACAAGCTAAAGCAATAGGATCATTCTTTCTGAAAGTTATTCTTCTTAAAAATCTTTGTGCTTTAGGTGGATGCCATCCAGGAGCAGCTCCAGTTAAAAGACTTTTGGTGCCAGCAGGTTGAACTGTTGTGCATCTATTAGGTCTTCTGAGATTATGTTTGTCGCAGTATTCCCAAACAGTTTCTTTTACAGTTTTTCTCCATAAGTCTAAGAATTTAGCTTCTTGCTTTTTAAAATCCCTACCTTCTTCGTTATCAGGCCTTCCCGCTTCCCACCATTTTAACCAAGGGGTTCCAAAGGCATGTACACAGAAATCAAATAATCCTGTAAAACTAACTCCCACAATAGGATCATACTCCCTGCTTTTTCTATATCTCTCAACTTCAAATTCATGATTTAGTAAGCATGCAACTGAAAGAGCTGCAGCTTTAAAGGCTTTTTTTTGTTCTTCAATATTTTCCGGATCTATCTGATTTAGGTGAACTTCGGCCAAGTTACAATGAAAATCGTTGCCTAATATTTCTCCGCAAGGATTAAGTCCATATCTACTCATTCTATGATCTAGTTCTTCTTCAGAAAAAGGTCCGTAATTTAGATTAATCCAATTTCTAGCTTCCTCTTTACCTTGTTCTGAATATATTTCTATGAATTCATTTTTGAGATCTTCTCCGTTCAAAATATCTGCATTTGATCTTGCTATTGCTTCTGGCGCAAATTGAATTGCTCCTTCACCTGAATGAAATTGCTTGGTTACAGCATCCAGAATTGTTTGATAAGAGGGCTTTGTATGATAAACCCTTGTATGATTTGCCATTCTAAGAGCGTCCTTTTCGGGATCGATTCTCCAATTACCGTCTTCGTCTTGACTCCATAGATTCTCTTTAGCTGATGCTGCTTCTTTGTCATCAGATGCAAACTGCCTCATGCCAGCGCTTCTTCTTATATTACCTGCAACTATTGTTACAGCTGCTTCGTCAATAAGTAAGCAACACTCAACTGTATTTAGCTTTCTACCAATCGCTTTTCCTAATAGAGAAGCAACTCGAGAGTATAGATCCTTTAATTTAATAGGATTCGCCATACCTCCAAAACCTTTTAATGATTCTCCTGCTGGCCTAATATCTTCTAAGTTAATATGAACATTAACTTCTTTCTCAAGACTTTCATTGCTTGATGCTTCAAGAAGATATTTATAACTATCTACCCAGCCTCTTCTGCTATCCCCAACTTTTATAAAAATATCGTTGCCTTTAATTTCTAAAGAAGATTTTTCCTGCCTTTGATCTTTAGGAGTTATTCCTACTTCGCTTACTGATTTAATAGTTATTTTATTTTTTACTGTTGGAAGCTTATTTATAAAATGGGGCTCTATTATTGCTCCTGTGCCGCAACCCATCATTGCTAAATCCATCATTAAGGCAAAAGCTTCCCAATCAATTAAATTTGTCGAAGTACAATTATATGCTCCTGAAAAATTCTGGTTTTTATTAATCCATGGAGTCCCTCCGATCCATAACCATCTTCCAGATGGTTGAGCCTTTTGGTTGCTCTGCATTTCTCTCATTAACATCAATTCTTGATCAGAGAGTTTTCCTAATTCTTTTAATCCAGATAAATTTCTTTCTCCAACTTCACTCCAATTCTCTCTTTTCCCGGAAACTGTCTTTCTGCTATATGACCTAAAGAAGACAGGATAAGCAGCAGGAGCTGTTTTTGGGAAGTCATCTTTTCTAAGATTATTAGAATTGCTCTCAGAGGAAGCTTTATTTGGTGCAATTGTCACGATAAAAAAAGTATGTAAATTTACCCGTAAAGGAAGAATAACTCTACCTGTGGCGTCTGCAACTATTCTTACCACTATTTAACGGTTTGTGTAAAAATATGTTTATTATGAAATCTTTGTTCACGGAAGTTTATGGAAAGAACTGTTGAACCTGAATTAATGGAAAGAGAAGACCAAGTTGATTCTTATGCTAAAGCTGACTTTTCAGAGGGAGAGAATAATCTTATTAGTCAAATAAATCATTACTTGATTAAAAATAATATTCATTTGAGTGAAAAAGAATTGATTGTTGATTTAGGATGCGGACCTGGCAATATTTCTGAAAAGTTATCAACTAAATGGCCTAATGCCAATGTTATTGGTATTGATGGCTCCAAAGAGATGATTCGAATAGCTGAGTTAAATAAAAAGAATTCCTTAAATCGGAGTCGATTAAAAAATTTGCGTTACATTTGTGCAGATATAAAAAGCCTTAAATCAAGTGATATTTCTTTCGAAAAAAATATAAGTTTATTAGTCAGCAACAGTTTAATTCACCATATTACTTATCTGGATGATTTTTTTAATTGCATAAAGAGATTATCAAGTGATTTGACTATAAATTTTCATAAAGATCTGAAAAGACCGATTGATAAACAATCAGCCTTATATTTAAAAGAAAAATGTGGGGAAAAATATAATGAAATTCTGACTAATGATTATTACGCATCATTAAAGGCTTCTTACACATCAAAAGAATTAAAAGATTTTATTTTTGAGAATAAATTATCCTCTTTAGAAGTGTTCGAAGAAGGTGATCAATATTTAGTCATTTATGGTAAGGTTTAGAATTAGTGGGATTGTTAAAATAGAATTTAATGAGTTCAAGTACTAAAAACTTAAATAATAAAAATATCTTAGAGGCGGTAAATAAAAGAAGGAACTTTGCGATTATTTCACATCCTGATGCTGGTAAAACAACTCTTACTGAAAAACTTCTTTTGTATGGAGGCGCTATACAGCAAGCAGGGGCAGTAAAAGCAAGAGGTAATCAAAGGAAAGCTACTTCTGATTGGATGGAACTTGAAAAACAAAGAGGTATCTCAATTACTTCAACTGTTTTGCAGTTTGAATATGAAAGATCAGTAATAAATCTGTTGGATACTCCTGGTCACAAAGATTTTTCTGAAGATACATATAGAACTTTAGCTGCCGCAGATAATGCAGTAATGCTTGAAGATGCCGCTAAAGGATTAGAACCTCAAACAAGAAAATTATTTGAGGTATGCAGAATGAGAAAAATACCTATTTTTACTTTTATTAACAAGATGGATAGACCGGGCAGAGAACCTTTTTCTTTGCTTGATGAAATTGAATCAGAGCTTGGTTTAAATACTTTGCCCGTTAATTGGCCAATTGGTATAGGTGAGGAATTTAGAGGAGTTATTGATAGATTTACAAGAGAGGTTATTTTATTTGATAAAGCTGTTAGAGGGAAACAGTCAAATGAGAAAAGAATGAGTTTAGATGATAAAGAACTTTCAAAATATGTAGAGAAAGAATTACTTGAGATCTCTCTTGAAGAGCTCGAGGTCCTTGATGAGGCAGGTTCGAAATTAGAAAAAGAAGAAATTTTTAATGGTTCACTTACTCCTGTTTTCTTTGGCTCGGCGATGACAAATTTTGGGGTAAGACCTTTTTTAGATAGTTTTTTAAAAATGGCTCAAAAACCAACTTCAAGAAATAGTAATAAGGGAGATATTGAGCCTGCAAGCGATGAATTTAGCGGTTTCGTATTTAAGTTACAGGCAAATATGGATCCAAAGCATAGAGATAGAGTTGCTTTTATAAGAGTTTGTAGTGGAAAATTTGAAAAGGATATGTCAGTCAAGCACTCAAGAACAGGAAGAACTATTAGATTATCTCGACCTCAAAAAATATTTGGTCAAGACAGAGAAGTAGTTGATGATGCCTATCCTGGAGATGTAATTGGACTTAATAACCCTGGAATGTTTTCTATCGGAGATACTTTATATACAGGCACTCATCTTGAATATGAGGGTATACCCTCCTTTAGTCCTGAAATATTTAGTTGGCTAAGAAATCCAAACCCTTCAGCATTTAAAAACTTTAGGAAGGGAGTAAACGAACTTCGTGAAGAAGGTGCTGTTCAAATACTTTATGACTTTGATGAGAGCAAAAGAGATCCTATCCTTGCAGCTGTTGGACAATTACAGTTGGAAGTAGTTATTCATAGATTAAAAAATGAATATGGTGTAGATGCCAATCTTGAATCTATGCCATACCAATTGGCACGATGGGTTTCAGATGGATGGTCAGCCATTGACGAATTAGGAAGGATCTTTAATTGCAAAGTAGTAAAGGATTGCTGGAATAGGCCAGTGATTCTTTTTAAGAATCAGTGGAATCTTAATCAATTTATTGAAGATAATGAGAATTTAGATTTAAAAAAAGTAGCACCTGTTGTTAGTGGAGTGGAACCAATTGTTTTATAAAGTCCTATTGGATAATAAAATTGGTTAATCTATAGTTATTGTAAAAATCAATTGGATTCAAATAAAAGCAAAAATAATCCCGATAAAACTCCCTATGAAATATTAGGTGTTGACGAAGGTGCCGATTTTGAAGATATACAAAAAGCAAGAGATCTTAAAGTTAAGGAGGCTGGTGAAGATCTACTACTTAAAGCAAAAATAGAATCATCTTTTGATCAATTGTTAATGGGTAGTTTGAAAGCAAGGCAATCAGGGAATGTTAGTTTCGAAGCTCAAAATGCGTCTAAGAAAGAGAAACAAATTAATAAACTCATTAATAATGATTTCCCGCTTTTATCAAAAATAAAAAATTTGAATAATAATGGTAACAAGTCAAACGAATATAGCCTTCCCAAAATAACCCCTCCATCTTTTGATAATCTTTCAATCAAATTATCTGTTGGATTATTATTTTTGATAATACTTTTAATTAGTCCTGATTCTTACAACAGACTTCTGCTTTCTATTTCAACTTTAATCCTTACTTATATTCAAATTAAATCAGGTAAAAAGTTTATTAGTTCTCTTGGATGGAGTGTGACATTTCTTTCAATAGGATTAATATTTGGAGGTTTATTTGAAACTAACTCATTTATTCAGGAAATATCTAATAACTCTTTATCAATTCAAAAAATTCAAAGTTTACCAGCAATGATAATTTTGTGGATAGGAGTAATTTTCCTTTAAATTAATTTTTAATCATCTCTTTAATCTCTTCAGAATTTATTAGATATTTATTCTTGCAAAATTCGCAAACTAATTCGGCTTTTCCTTCTTTAATTAAAATATCTTCTAACTCTTTTTTATCAAGCATTTTCATTGCATTTAAACTTCTCTGTCTAGAGCACCTACATTCAAATCTAACTTCTTGAGTTCGAGCTTTCTCGGAAATTGATTTATCGTCAATATCTGGAAATATATTTTTTATTAGTGAAAGAAGATTATCTTTTGATTTAAATAAGTCTTCACTAAAAGAATTAATTTCTTTACATCTTTCTTCAAGCAGCGAAACTAATAAGGGATCAGTTTCTTTTTTTGGCAAAACTTGAGCTAACAATCCTCCGCTAGAAATAATATTTTTATTTTGAATCTTTTCCCCAATAAATACAGCAGAAGGAGTCTGCTCAGAATGATATAAATAAGATGCTAAATCTTCAGCAATATTTCCATTAACTAACTCAACAGTGCTGGTAAAAGGTTCTCCAAAACCATTATCCCGAATAACATTTAAATAGCCTGTCCCTAATGCTTTTGTGAAATCAAAAGAATATTGATTTGACTTGGTTTTGACTAGATCTAATTCCAAATTAGGATTTCCTACATAACCTCTAACTTTCCCATCTCTGCCCGCATCCACAAGTAATCCCTTTAAAGGGCCATCAGATCTTACTCTTAAAGTGACTCTCCCATGCATTACTTTCATCGAACTTGCTAAAAGAAGAGAGGCGCTGAAAGCTCTCCCCAGTATAGAGGTAGTTAGATAAGACAATCCATGCCTTTCTTTCGCTTCCATTGATGCATCTGTTGTTAATACCGCAACTAACCTTATTCCACCATTAGCCGCAGTTGCGCGTACAATTTTATCCCCCATAATTTCCTTTCGTTAATTCCTTAATCTTTCCTTGTTCAAGAAATAATATTTTAGACGGTATCCCCTCAAATAATGAGGGTTCATGAGTAACGATAATTATTGTATTTTTATTTTTGAGATTGAGAACTAAATTCTTAACATCATTTTTCATTGACCAATCAAGCCCAGCAGTTGGTTCGTCAAGTAAAAGAATAGTTGGATTTCTCATTAGTTGAACTGCTACAGCTAATCTTCTCTGTTGACCACCACTTAATTTCTCAGGAGGTTGAGTAAGATTTATATCTGATAGCCCAACTTTTTTTAAAACTTGCTCTATATTTTTTTCTCTCAATGATTTATAACCAATTTTTAATTCTTTCCCAATGGTTGTTCCTAAAAAGTATCTTTCTGGGAATTGGAATACTACTCCACTTATCCATCTTCTTTGCCTAGCAGTGATATTTTTATTTTTCCAAGTAATCTTTCCTTTCTGAGGAGTAATTAGTCCACTTATTATTTCCAATAGAGTAGTTTTCCCTGAACCACTTTTGCCACAAATTAATATAATTTCATTTTCATGAAGATTGAAACTAATATCATCTAATATTTTTTTATTTCCTGTTTGAGGTTGATAAGTAATATCTTTTAAATCAAGCATTATTAATTTAGTTGTAGGTATAAAAATTAAACTTTGAATTATCAACTTATAATAACTATAGATCTAAAAAAAATAACAGTAAAAATGAATATTGCATTTAGAGAAGTTGATCCTTTTAATTGTTGGATTTGGATAAAATTCTTTGAAATACCTACTGAAGCAGAAAAAAACTACTTAGATGGTGTTTTTGATAGTTGGTATGTTTTAGGTAGGTTAGGTGGTTTTAATTCTGAAAATTTACAAACTCATGAAGAGGGTTCTGATTTAAGTTGGATGTCATACGATAATGAGCAAAAAGAATCTGCCCTTCCTGCCTTGATGCATAATTTAGGTGTTATGGAATATCAAAATTTATGGTCAAGAAGTTGGGTTGATTTTGGAACTTCAGATTCACTTTCTATTGATATTTTAATAAATGCGTTAAATGAGATATCTAATAATTATGTAAAAATTGATGAATTAATAATTGGGGGAGAAAATAGTGATTGGTCGATTGAGGAACATGAAGATTTGGTTTTTAAAAATTGATTTTTATATATGGATGATTTAACAAGATTATTTATACAGAATGAAAGAATAATTAATAACAAGAATAATAATTTAAAACTTACAAATAATGAAGCGCGCTATATAAATAAAGTAATGCGAATAAAAATTGGTAAAGAAATATTTATCACTAATGGCCAAGGTTCATTATGGAAAGCTATAAACTTAGAGGACAATTCTATAAAGATAAACAATATTAATAATCCTTATTTATTTCAAGAAAAAGAAAAAATTTTATTAGGAATAGCTGTTGTTATTCCTAAAAATGGTTTTGAAGATATTCTAAAAATGTGTACTGAAATAGGAATTGATTTTATACAACCTTTGAATTCAGATAGACAAGTTAAGAAGTATACCAACTTCTCAAATAAACTTATAAGATGGAATTCAATTGTTAATGAAGCTGTTGAACAATGTGAGAGATTATGGAGACCATCTATTTTGAGTGATATTAATTTATTCGACTGGATAAATTCTATAGAAAATAAAGATATTATTTCAGTATCTGTTACAAGAGATGTTAGCTCTGATAATTTAAACCATTGGTTAAAAAAAAAGCAAAGTGTTTTGGATAAAAAAGGAGGAGTTTTATGGAATGTAATTGGACCGGAAGGAGGCTGGTCCAAAGGTGAAATTGAATTTTTTATTAAAAATCAAATTGCTTTTGTAAAACTTTCAGAAACCATTTTAAGAACTTCAACAGCTACTGTTAATGCAACTTCAATTCTTAGTCAATGGCGTAATGATCTTAAATTAATTCTTTAAAAAAATGAATTTACTTTCTAATGATTTTTTATTTGGTTTTTTAATTAATTTTATTCTAATTTCTTTGTTTTTTAGAGTCCCATTGATGACAAAAGGGGGGTGGATAAGTGCTGGGGTATTAGGGTCTATTTTATGGGGATGTTTGTCATGGCAAGGTTGGAGCTCTGTTGTAATATATTTATTCCTTGGATCTCTTGTGACAAAAATTGGTTATAAATTTAAAAACGAAAAAGGGATAGCTGAAAAAAGAGGTGGTAAAAGAGGTCCTGAAAATGTTTGGGGTTCGGCTGCAACAGGATTGTTTTTTGCAATAATGGTTAAATTGAATTTTACTAATTTAGTCTTTTACAAAATTGGTTTTGCTGCAAGTTTTGCCGCAAAGTTGGCAGATACTTTTGGTAGTGAAATAGGAAAAAGATTTGGTAGAAATACATATCTAATTACTTCGTTTAGAAAAGTTGAAAGAGGAACAGAAGGAGGAATTAGTTTAGAAGGCACAGCGGCAAGTGCCTTAGGTGCAATATTTATGTCATTAATAATGTTTATTTTAAATATTATCTCAACAAAATATCAATTTTTGATAGTTGCAATTTCTGGTTTTTTAGCAACAATTTCTGAAAGTTTTATTGGAGCTAAATTTCAAGACAAATATAAATTAAGTAATGAATTAGTAAATTCTATTCAAACAAGTATTTCTTCTATAATTGCTATTTTTGTTCTAATTTTTTATCTCAAAATTTCTAATTAAATTACCTTTTATCAAAATTAGGATTCCTTCCATTTATTAAGAATATCCCAACTTTTAAGACGTTGATAAATCCAAAGATGTCCATGCGCATTTAAGTGTATACCATCCTCTGCGATCCAATTCTTACTTCTATTATCTGAGTACATTTCTCTAAAAGTTGGCAGAAAAGGGACATTTTGATTTATACAGACTTCTTCCATTCTTCTTTCATAAGAATGACAGAAATCATTTGAATACCATAAACATCCAGCAAATGGCATTTTGTTTTCATCAACTGGGGTTAGCCCAATTACAAAAACTTGAGTTTGGGACTTCATTTCAAAAATTAATCTTTCTAATCCATACTCGAATCCATTTATCTCTAATTGGTGCCGCCCATTTTTTTGTCCAATTGTTGGAGTATCATTAAGACCCACATTTAAGAGGATAGCTTTGGGTTTATTTCTTCTTGTTTCTCCTCTTGATGACCATTCTTTTTCCCAACGTAAAGAAACCTTTTCAATTCCATCTCCTCTTACCCCTAGTGGATAAATAATTGGAAAATCATGAAATTTAGACCAATCTTTTCTTAGTCTTTCGCACCATCCTCCTCCTACAGTATCCCCCCATCCATATACTGAACTATCTCCGATTACAACCAATTGTTTTGGTAAAACAGGCACTAATTTCCTTTAAATTATTTCACTTGATTTGAGAAGATTTTTATTACTAATCAAGTTAGATTACTTTTGATTTTACCATTTATTAATTCTCCAATTATTGCAATTGAGCTATAAGCAAACAAAATCACTATAACTTCTTCCCATGCAAATGAACTCAATGATTCTTGAAGTTGCCAACCTAAACCAACACTACCAATTACTCCCAGAATGGCTGTTTCTCTAATTATGATGTCGGATCTATAAGCACAATATGCTAAGTAACTATTTGCTTGTTTAACAAATAATCCGAAAAGCCAACTAGACCTCTTTGCAACTCCTAATGATTTCATCGCAATATATTGTTTATTATCTTGGTTATGTAAATTCGCCAAAAGCAATTTGCTTGTTATAGCTGCGTTATGTAATCCTAATGTTATTGCTGCTAAAGATATTGAAGGATCATTAAACATTAAAAGTATTAGAATTAATACAGGCGGTGGTATTAAACGAAATAAAAATGAGATTATTCTGATAATTGTAATTCCTATTTTATTATTTAAAATCAATATAAAAATGGGAGGAAAACTTATAGCTATTCCAGTAGATAAAAGACATAAAACTATTGTTTCTAATAATAGCTTTAAAAAATCGTATGAAATAAAATTAAAGTTTGATATCAAAAGATTGTTGATTGAATTAAAAGGTATTGCATTTTTATTAAATATAAAATAAACAAAGAAAGATAAAGAAAATAAACTAATACAAAATAAAGCTATTACAAAAGAGGTCAAAAAATTCTTAGAAGTGTTAGAGAGGTTGAATTTTTTTAATAGTTCTTTTGAGATAATAATTAAAAAAGCTAAACCCCAAAGATAAGTCCATAGCTCTCGGAAATTCAAAGTTTGAAAGGATAAAAATATACTTGTGCCTATTCCTCCAACTCCAAACAATCCCAAAACTGCTGTACTTCTTATGGCACATTCCAAACGGTATAACCCAAAATTTTTAAAGGTTTCTATCACTGGAGCCCAAACTAATGTTATTAAAGTGGAAGATTTAATACCATTAATTTGTTTAATTGATTCAATAGTTTTAAGATTAATATTTTCTATTTGCTCACTAAAAACTTTTGCATTTATAGCAACATAAGGAATGCAAATAGCTATTATTCCAATTGAAAAATTTATACCATATATTTGCATTAATATAAGTCCCCAAATTATTTCATGAATCGATCTTATAAAAGTTAAAAATAAATTTAAAAATCTCTTTAAAAATATAGGTAAATTTAATATTTTATAAAAAATTTCTGAAGATAATATTCCAAAAATAACCCCAAATATAATACTTATTAGCCAACTAAAAAATGCAATAAAAATAGTTTCATTTAATCTTTTTACTAAGGTGAAAATGATTTCATTATTAATTTTTGGATTTAAGGCAGAAATAATAAATTCTTTAAATAATTCAATTCCTCCAATATGAAAATTAATAAATAGTTCATAGGCTATAGGTATACAAACTAGTATTGGTAGAAAAGTTATTGAAGAAGAATTTAATTTTAATTTATTCAATTATCTAATAAATCTTGTTTAAATGATATTTTTTTAATTTAGTTTTCTCTAAATCAAATAATATTTCACCATTTTTCATTCCAATAATTCTATTAAAACCATCTAATAAATCTAATCTATGCAAAGAAATTAAAGTAGTGTTAGGAACTTTTATTTTATTTTTATTTTTAGTAATTAATAATAGATTTTTAATATTAGAAGTTAGTTTTGGATCTAAATTATTAAAAGGCTCATCAGCAAGTAGGATATCTGACTCTTGAATTAATGATCTTGCAATAGCAACTCTTTGTTTTTGGCCTCCAGATATTTTTCTAATATTTTTGGAAAAAATAGATTTCTTAAGATTACAAACTTGCATATATTGATGAGCTTTATTAAAAGAACTTATATTTAGTAAATTTTTAAAAGCAAATAGGAAACTTTGTTTTCCAAGAAGTCCACAATTAACATTTTGTTCTGCTGATAGATCTTCTATTAATCTTAAATCTTGCCAGATAGTTGATATCTTACTCTTTTGATATAAGTTTAATTTATCAAATTCTGTATTAAATAATTTGACTCTACCTTCGTTAGGCTTGAGTGTTCCGTTAAGAATAGATATAAGGGTAGTTTTACCCGCGCCACTTTTGCCTAATAAGGCAATTTTTTCACCCGATTTAATTCGTAAACTTACGTTTTTTAAGGTGAAATTATTTTTATTTTTATAGCTTACCTCTTTTAATTCGAGAAGAGGATTAATCATCTGATTTTTTTTAATTTTCTCGCGATTACCTCGATATTTTTATAGTCACTAGATTCTGCTTCTATAAATTTTTTTGCGTTGAACATATCTAATATCTTTTTATGTTCTGTATTTTTAATATCTAAATTAAGAATTGTAGATTTAAGTTCTTTAGTAAAACCTTTTCGAAATCTATTATCAAGATTTCCTTGAGCAACCCAATGATAGTCAACATAATCAGGAGTTATCCAAAAAAGATTTACATTATTTGTTCGTTTAGGATTTTTTTTAAGATTGTTTTCCCACACTTGTTTATTTAAAGCTCCTGCATCAAAGGCTCCACTATTAACTAAAGCGATAGTTGCATCATGACTACCGCTAAATCCTACTCTTTTTCCTTTAAAGTTTTCTATTTTTATTCCAGCATTATTAAGGAAATATTCTGGCATTAACCTTCCAGATGTTGAATTTTCAGAACCAAAAGTAAATCTTAGATTCTTGAGCTTTTTAAGTCCATTTTTATTGGAAATTGAATCAAGTTTTAATTTCTTATTCACAATAAAAACGCTTTTAAATTCTTTATCAATATCTCGTTGAGCAATCACAATTGCATTAGGGGTTTGTAATCTTGCCTGAACTCCGGATAAACCACCAAACCATACTAAATCTAAATCATTTGTTCTAAATCCAGTAACCGCAGCAACATAATTAATAACGGGAATATACTTTACCTTTACATCTAGAGTCTTGGCTAATTCTTTTGCAAACAAATTAAATCTTTTGTCTAACACCTCTTGATTTTGATCAGGAATTGCCCCAATCTTTAAAACTTTTGGATTCGCATTCAAAGGTGATGAAAGAGTCGCAAAAAAAATAGTAGAGGTTACAACTATCTTTTTGATATTAATAAAAATCTTATTCATTTAAAAGTAATAATTTAAAATGCCTTTCTCTAATCTTGTTAAGCCATCAAGAATCTTTTCTTTTGAAGAGGCACAAGATATCCTAATACATTGATCATCACCAAAAGGTTTTCCAGGCACCACCACTAAACCATAATCATTAAGAATTCTTTTGCAAAATTCTACAGAAGTCATGGAATTATTAGGTAATCTAGGAAATGCATAAAAAGCTCCATTAGGTGGATATATAAATAGTCCTTCGATATTTTTTAGCCCTTTATAAAGGACTTCTCTTCTTAGATCATAATGGCTATTGATTTCTAAGAAAAATTCTTGGTTTATTTTTAAAGCCTCTAAAGCACCTCTTTGAACGAAAGAACAAACATTACTTGTACTTTGGCTTTGTAAGGCTGATGATGCTTTAATAACATCTTTTTGTCCTACTAAATAACCAACTCTCCACCCAGTCATTGCCCAACCCTTTGCAAAACCATTAATTATAAAAATTCTTTCTTTTAGGTCAGTTGCTAGTGAAGCTAAACTTAAATGCTTAAATTCTTTTTTAAGAATTAATTCGTAAATCTCATCTGAAAGAATATTAATATTTTTATTTTCTCTTACTAATTCTGCAATTTGTAACAACTCTTCTTTTGGCATTACTCTACCAGTTGGATTGTTGGGAGAATTAATAATTATAAATTTCGTTTTTGGAGATATCTTAGATTTTAAATCTTGTATATTTATTTTGAATCCATCTTCAGCAGAAGAATTTAGGAAGACAGGCTTTCCCCCTGCCAATCTAACCATCTGAGGATAGCTTAACCAATAAGGAGCAGGTATAATCACTTCGTCCCCATCATTCAATAAAACCTGGAACAGATTATAAATTGCCTGTTTTGCTCCATTTGTTACCATTACATTTTCATATTCAACATTTAAATTGTTTTGGGTTTGAAGTTTTTCAGCAATGGCTTTTCTAAGTTCTAAATCTCCTGAGGCAGGACCATATTTTGTATATCCATCAAATATAGCCTCACTTGTTGCTTTTAATATTTCATTGGGAGCATCAAAATCTGGTTCTCCAGCACTTAAATTACATATGTCTTTTCCCTCTTTTGAGAGTTGATTAGCTTTAGCACTTATCTGCAGAGTAAGTGAAGGCTCAATAGAGAGTGCTCTTTTTGATAAATTTACTTCACTCATTTGATCCAAAGTTCTTTAAATATAACTTTAAAAATTTTTTATTAATAGATTAAGAATAAGTAAAAGTATCACAGATTGGTTTAATTTGGTTCATTTTCTTAATTTAATTTATTTTCGTATTGTCTTTTATGAAAAATTAAAATGTGGAGTGAAGAATTATATAGTTATTATTATTTTTTTAATCATTTTTAGTTTTAATATTATTTATAAGCTTTGAACTTAAATTTGCTTTGAAAAGATTAGTCATTAGTAGAGGTAATGTATTTGCAAATTTATTAATTATTGGGGAAGCACCTGGTGCTCAAGAAGACTTAGAGGGAGAGCCTTATGTTGGTAGATCAGGGAAATTGTTGGATGAACTATTAATAGAAGCAGGAATTGACTTACAAAAGGATGTATATTTTTGCAATGTAATTAAATGTCGTCCTCCAAACAATAGAAAACCAACTAATAAAGAAATAAATATTCATAAACCATGGTTAATGCAGCAAATTAAACTAGTAGATCCAAAATTTATTATTTTAACCGGTTCGACTGCTATGAGAACTATTTTGGAAATAAAGAATCCAATTTCTAAAACAAGAGGAAAATGGTTTAAGAAAGGTGGGAGAGAAATTATTACTATTTTTCACCCATCTTATTTGTTGAGATTCTCTTCAAAAGAGGTTGAAAAACCATATGATCTAACTTTAAAAGACCTTAAGAATGTTAGTAGTAAACTATATGCTTTATAATTTAAGTAAGATTTTTTGAATTTCTAGAATTTAATGTCACTTACTCAATCAAAAGAGGTGAATAGTCTCTCAAGGAGATATTCAACTTATATTGAGAGAAGGATAACTAGAACAGTAATGGTTGGGAATATCGCAATTGGTAGTGATTATCCAGTAAGAGTTCAATCGATGATAAATGAAGATACCATGGATGTGGATAATTCTTATTTAGCAATTAAAAGACTTCATGAAGTTGGATGCGAAATAGTAAGACTAACTGTTCCTTCTTTAGCTCATGCAAAGGCTGTTGGGGATATTAAAGAAAAATTAATAAAAAATAATATAGATACCCCATTAGTTGCAGATGTTCATCACAATGGAATGAAAATTGCAATGGAGGTTGCAAAACATGTTGATAAAGTAAGAATTAATCCAGGATTATTTGTTTTTGAGAAATCAGATCCTACAAGGACTGAATATACTGACGCTGAGTTTGAGACTATTAAAAAAACAATTCTTAAAAGATTTACTCCACTTGTAGAAGTTTTAAAGTCAGAGAATAAAGCTTTAAGAATTGGAGTTAATCATGGATCTTTATCCGAGAGGATGCTTTTTACTTATGGAGATACACCTTTAGGGATGACAGAATCTGCAATGGAATTCGTCAAAATCTGCGATGAGCTTGATTTTCATAACATCATTATTTCTATGAAAGCATCAAGAGCACCAGTGATGTTAGCTGCATATAGAATGATTGCAGATAGATTAGATGCAGAAGGATATAACTACCCTTTGCATTTGGGTGTTACTGAAGCAGGAGATGGTGATTATGGAAGGATTAAGAGTACTGCAGGTATAGGAACACTTCTTGCCGAAGGTCTTGGAGATACCATCAGAGTTTCTCTAACTGAAGCTCCTGAAAAGGAGATTCCAGTATGCTATTCAATTTTGCAATCTTTAGGATTGCGAAAAACAATGGTTGAATATATAAGTTGTCCTAGCTGTGGTAGAACGCTTTTTAATTTAGAGGAGGTTGTAGATAAAGTGAGGAATGCCACTTCCCATTTGACTGGTTTAGACATAGCAATAATGGGTTGTATAGTAAATGGTCCAGGAGAAATGGCAGATGCTGATTACGGTTATGTAGGCAAAGGTAAAGGTACAATTGCTCTTTACAGAAGAAAAGAAGAGATAAAAAGAGTACCTGAGGATGAAGGGGTTGATGCTTTAATTCGGCTCATTAAAGATGATGGGAAATGGATTGATCCCTAAACTTATTTTTAATTTATAATTTAATTAATAGAAAAATTAATGCTTATTACCGACCCTTGAAAATAAAAAAATTGTTTAAAAATCAACTTATCTTTTTAATAGTGACAACTTTTTCTGGGATATTGGTGAGTAATCATTCAAAGGCGACAATTTTAGAAAATAACTACAAAGAGGTTATTGATCACGTTTGGCAAATAGTATATAGAGACTTCCTTGATTCAAGTGGGAAATTTGAGAGATCTAATTGGATTAATTTAAGAAAGGAATTTTTAGCAAAAAAATATTCAGATAATAATGAAGCTTATGATGCTATTAGAGATATGCTTTCAAATTTAGATGACCCATATACAAGATTTCTAGACCCTAAAGAATTTAATCAAATGAGAATAGATACTTCAGGAGAATTAACTGGAGTCGGAATACAAATTGTTAAAGATAAAGAATCTGATTCTATAATAATTATTTCTCCTATAGAGGGAACTCCTGCTTATGAGGCTGGAATTAAAGCTAAAGATAAGATTTTATCAATCGATAATGTATCTACTAAAGGGTTGAATATTGAGGATGCAGTTAAATTAATAAGGGGCAGAAGAGGTACAAAAGTTAAACTTGAAATCCTAAGAAATGGGAATTCTTTTTATAAGTCTTTATTAAGAGAAAGGATAGAAATAAAATCAGTGACAAGCAAAATCAATGAAACTAAAGATGGATTATTAATAGGTTACGTGAGATTAAAACAGTTTAATGCTAATGCATCAAGAGAGATGAAAGATACATTAAAAGATCTAGAAATAAAAAAAGTTTCTGGATATGTTCTTGATTTAAGAAGTAATCCCGGAGGATTATTAGAATCTAGTATTGATATTTCTCGTCAATTTATTGATAAAGGCATAATCGTAAGCACCTTATCTAAAGATGGTTTGAGAGAAACAAAAAGAGGAAATGGTAAGGCTTTAACAAAAAAACCTTTAATTGTACTTGTCAATGAAGGTTCGGCGAGTGCAAGTGAAATAGTCTCCGGAGCAATAAGAGATAATAACAGAGGTAAATTAGTAGGTAAGAAAACTTTCGGCAAAGGCCTTGTTCAGTCTATGCGAACTTTGGTGGATGGTTCAGGGTTAACAGTTACGGTCGCAAAATACTTAACTCCTAATGGAACAGATATAAATAAGTTTGGAATTACTCCAGATATAGAAGTCAAAATGAATTCTAATCCAATTCTTCAAAGAGAAATTGGTACTAAAAGAGATAGACAATATAGAGCTGGTGAGAAAGAACTTCTTAAAATTATTAAAAAAACTAAATTAGTAAGTCAGTTTCAACCTAATTCTGCAAATGTATTAGCTGTTTTTAAAAATAATGAGAATAATTTCGTTTATTCATTAAATTAGATGCTCATATCCAGCATTCTTTTTATGGGTTTGTAAGCTTTTTTAATTATTTCAGGGTCTAATTCAATTGAAGGGGAATTGTTTTTTAAACAATCTAAAATTTTTTCTAATGTATTCAATTTCATATATGGACACTCATTACATTTACACCCATCAATATCTGGTACTTCAATAAAATTTTTATTAGGTTCTTTCTTTTTCATTTGATGTATTATCCCAGGTTCAGTTAAAACCATATAAGTATCAGAATAATCATTACTAACGAAATCTAATAACTTACTGGTTGAACCAATAAAATCTGAAAGTACTAATAAATTTTGGCTGCACTCAGGATGGGCGATTACTTTTGCATCGGGATGTTTGTACTTTAATTTTAATAAAGCCTCTTCACTAAATGTTTCATGAACTATACAGCTGCCTGGCCAAAGTTTAAGTTTTCTCCCTGAGTTTTTTTGAACCCATCGACCAAGATTTTTATCTGGTGCAAATATAATTTTTTTATCTTTAGGAATTTTTTCTACTAATGAAACAGCATTGCTACTAGTGCAAATTAAATCACTTTGAGCTTTTACTTCTGCAGTACAGTTTATATAACTTACAACATAATGATCTGGATTTTCTTCTCTAAATTTTTGGAACTCTTCTGCAGGACAATCATCAGCCAAAGAACAACCTGCATCAATATCAGGTAATAAAACTGTTTTGTTTGGGCTAAGTATTTTTGCTGTTTCTGCCATGAAATGGACACCACAAAAAATTATTATGTCTGCATCATTATTTGCGGCTTTCCTAGAGAGATCTAAAGAATCTCCAATAAAATCAGCGATATCTTGAATTTCTGGCGCTTGATAATAATGAGCAAGAATTATCGCATTAGCTTTTAAGCAAAGCTCCTTAATTTCAGAAATCAAATCTTTTTCGTTTTGAATAGATTTCTGTTTTGCAGTAGAAGTTATACTGGTCAGGATTTACAATGTCTCTTAATAGATTATATGCCTTTAAATAGAAAAAATTCTGACAAATTTAAAAATTGCTATTGTTGGTGACTGTCACGGTCAGTGGTCTGAAGCGGATATTAGGATTTTATCGCTTATAAAACCAGATATTGTTCTATTTATTGGAGATATTTCTGATGGTAGTATCAAAATAATAAAGAAGATTAATCTAATAAAAATCCCTACTTTTGTGATTTTGGGAAATCATGATCGTGGTAAAGACTCAACAGGAGAGACTCTTTTAAAACAGATTCGTATTTTGCAAGAAAAATATTGCGCTTGGGATTTGAAAATATTTAATAATCAATTAAATATTTTAAGTGCCAGGCCCTGTAGTTCAGGAGGTGGTTATTATCTTTCAAATGAGGTTAAAGCTGTTTATGGACCCATAAGCGAACAAGAGTCAGTTAATAAAATGCTTAAATGTTCAGAAAAAATTAGTAGAGAATTACCTCTTGTTTTTATGTCACATGCAGGTCCTTCAGGCTTGGGATCAGACTCTACAAGTATTTGTGGTAAAGATTGGAAAGAGCCCTCTTGTGACTGGGGAGATAGAGATTTAGCTGTTGCAATTTCAGAAATACAAAAAAAAAGAAAAATAGACCTTGTCATTTTTGGGCATATGCATAATCGTCTGAAAAGAAATCAAGGTTTGAGAAATATGTTCAAAATTGATAAAGAAGGTACAGCTTATTTGAATTCTGCAATAGTTCCGAGATATAAAAATAATGTAGAGGGCGAATTATTAGTAAACTTTTCATGGGTTGAGTTTGTAGACAGTGAAATTTCACATATTTCTCACAGATGGTATTCAGAGTCAGGGGAGATATCTGAAGAAGAAATACTTTTTCGAAATGGAGATTTTTAGCAGGAAATTTTTAACTTTTTTTCGGTTTCTCATATCTAGAGAATACGGTTTGTGATAAAAGGTATCCTGCAATTGCAGCAGCAGCAAAGGCAAGTCCATTTTTGAATAACGGTAATACTTCGCTTGTTCTAGAAATTATTGGTGCTAAACCAAAAATGCCAAATAGCATTCCCCATAAAGGAGAAAGAAGAGCTAAAAATCCAATTGATATGATTTGACCCTCTTTTCTAGGGGCGGCAGCAAATCCTGCAACTAATCCTCCTAAAATAGAAGTACACAAAGTCCATATATATTGTTCTTTTGGTAATCCAGGAACAACTTGGCATCCTCCTCTGTCAAGACAAATTTTTACTGAATTAATTGCATCTAACACTGCTCCATCTTCTCCATGATCTTTTACATAGTATTGATTTCCGAATCTTGTTTGAAGTTCCACCCAAAATAATCTTGGCATGAAAGCAAAATATGCTTCACCAACATTAAAATTTAATAAATTACCTCCTCTAGGATCTGCAATTACTAATAAACTTGTTTCATCTAAATCCCAATAATCTTTTATTGCAATTCCAGGGACACTCTCGAATTGAGATAAATATTTAATCTTCCAACCACTTTCCTTTTCTAAGTTATTAAGATTTTCTTCTAAAGAATTTTTCTGATTGGGACTTAATGTCTTAGCTAAATCAATAACAGGTGTTTTTTCTTCAGGTAAAAGATTTGGATTATTAATAGCAAAAGAAGGTTCATTAAAAATTAAAATTACTATAGATAGAATTATTCCTAAGAAATAGTTAATCTTTGAATGCATAAAAGTATTTTTGTCTTTATATATTTTCGCCGATGAAAAGCCTACCCGCGAATAATCAAGAATGGTTAATAAAAAAAATAATAAAAAAGGGAGGAACTATAAGTTTTTATGACTATATGGACTTTGTTTTGAATGACCTAAATAATGGATACTACGGAAGTGGTAAAGCTAATTTAGGCTCTAAGGGTGATTTTGTTACTTCACCTTCAATGTCAGATGACTTCGCGTTTTTGTTATCGAAACAAATTTACGAATGGTTGATACAGGTAAAAAGTAAATCAATTTGTGATGATAAGTTATCAGTGATTGAGTTTGGAGCAGGAGACGGCAGTCTTATGAGTGGTCTCCTTGAGTATTTCTTTATTAACGATAAAAAAATATTAAAAAATGTTTGTTTTATCATTATTGAGCCAAATAAAGGAATGATAAAAAAACAGCAAAAGAAATTAGAAAAATATTTAAAACTGGGTTTTGATATATTATGGAGAAGTTTAGAGGACTTGGAAGATAGAAGTTTAAATGGGGTTGTATTAGCTAATGAGGTACTTGATGCTTTGCCAGTAGAAAGAATAATAAATTTAAAAGGTAAAATGCAACGGCAAGGAGTCTCTATAGATAAGAAATCAGGAAGATTGTTTTTTGAAGAAATTGCAATCACACAAGAATTAGAAAAAAGTATTGCCTCTGCTCAGGAAAAATTAGATATTAATATCCCCCCTAAATTTGCACCAGAAGGATGGACTACCGAATGGCATATAGATAATAAAAAATGGTTAAAGGCTATTTATGCAAAAATCAATAATGGAATTTTATTAATAATTGACTATGCCAAAGAAGCTAAAAGATATTATTCATTGGGTAATAGTAATGGGACATTAATTTCCTATAAAAACCAAAAAATTGTTGAAAATATTTTTGAGTCTCCAGGGGATTGTGATTTAACGTCTCATGTTTGTATTGAAAGTTTAATTTATGATTCGGAAACTTTAGGTTTTGAAACTATTGGAATAGTCAAACAAGGAGAGGCATTATTATCACTTGGTTTAGCCGAACGACTTTTTGAAATTCAGAATGAACTAAAGGATGATATCTCAAAAGCTCTTTCTAGAAGAGAAGCCTTGTTGAGATTAGTTGACCCAATCTGTTTAGGAGATTTTAAATGGTTTGTTTTTAGCAAATTTAATAATAAGAAATTTAAAATAAATTCACTCTGTATTCGCTAATCGAAATATTTTAGGAATTGCGTCTCATTTATATCATTAAATATATCAACTTCTCCAAGCTCTATAGGTAATATAAATCTCATTTTCCCATTACGTACTTTTTTATCACCCATAAGTATTTTCATTACGTCATTCTTTTTGATTTTAGGTGTTTGTGTTGGTAGACCATAGCTTTCAATAAGATGATCTTGCCTTAAAGAATGCTCTTTTGACCACAAGTTCTTTTCAGTCGCAATATCTCCTGCAATTTTCATTCCAATTGATATTGCTTCGCCATGTAGATACTCTCCATATCCACACAAATTTTCTATTACGTGGCCAAAGGAATGACCATAATTTAATATTGCTCGAATTCCATTTTCTTTCTCGTCTTCAGAAACTATACAAGCCTTAGTTTTAATTGATTTATTGATTATTTTTATTAATGATTCGTTCTCGAGATTGAGGATTTTATCTCTATTCTTTTCATTTTCTAAGTATTCGAAAAGTGATTTATCTTTTATGACGCCATATTTGATCACTTCCGCCATACCTGCCTTGAATTCCCTCGTTGGTAAAGTTATTAGAGTTTCAGGGTCAATAAAAACTGCTTTTGGCTGATAAAAAGCTCCTATTAGATTTTTCCCTTTAGGATGATTAACGGCTGTTTTACCACCTACAGATGAATCAACCATAGATAATAATGTTGTAGGGATTTGAATATATTCAATACCTCTTAACCATGTAGCGGCGGCAAAACCAGTGACATCCCCTACAATCCCACCACCGAGTGCAATTATTAGGGAATTCCTATCCAAACCAACCTCAAAAGCAGCATTAAATATCTCACTTAAACTTGCCAAGTTCTTATGAGATTCTCCAGCTTTAATATTGAATATTTCAGCATTAAAATTATACTTTTTTAAATTATTAAGAAGTTTCCTCCCAAATAATGTTGAGATTTCTTTATTAGAAACTATAAGTATTTTTCTATTATTATTAATACCAATTCGGGTTAGTTCTTCTCCAATGTTATTAATTAATCCTTGTTTTATAATAACTTCGTATGAATTATTACTTAGAGGAACTAGTATTTTGTTCTTATCCACAATAAATGTTTTAGAAGAGTTTTTTATTAATTTTAAAAATTGATTTTACTTATTCTAACCTTATCTTGACTTAAAAATTAGATTAAAATAATCAGTTGTTAAGAATTAAAAATCATAATAAGATCATCATATGAATCTAAAAAAAAATATAGAAAATATAAAGAAAAATTATTCAATAGGAATAATTGGAGGTGGTCAATTAGCTTTAATGCTTGCTGAAGCTGCAAACAATAGAGGAATAAAAGTATGCGTTCAAACTAAATCTTCCAATGATCCAGCAGGTTCAAAAGCAGATTATGTAATTGAAGCTGATCCCTTAAAGGTAAAAGGGAATAAGGACTTAATTAAAGAGTGCGAAAAAATTATTTTTGAAAATGAATGGATTAAAATTGAAAAATTGAATTTAATTGATTCTAAAAATATTTTTGTACCAAGCCTTGAATCAATTCAACCTTTGGTAGATAGAATCTCCCAAAAAATATTAATAGAAAGATTGAACCTCCCATCACCAAGATGGAAATCAATAGAGGAATTTAAAAGTCTTAATGATGAAGAAATTGAGTATTGGAATTTTCCTCTAATGATTAAATCTTATAAAGGAGGATATGACGGTAAAGGAAATACAAAAATCAATACTAAAGAAGATTTGAATTCTTTTTTTGTTGAGACCAATTCAGAAGAATGGATAATTGAAGAATGGGTTGATTATAAAAATGAGTTTGCTTTAGTAGGATCAAGAGATTTTGATGGAACAATAAGATTCTTTCCAATTGTCGAGACATTTCAAAAAAATAACATTTGTGATTGGGTTTTGTCTCCAGCTGAAATTGATTATGATTTGAAGACTTTTGCGAAAAATATTTTCTCATCAATAGTAAATGAACTTGATTATGTAGGAGTGATGGGAATTGAATTTTTTTATGGTGATAAAGGATTATTAATTAATGAAATAGCCCCTAGAACTCATAATTCTGCACATTTTTCTATTGAAGCTTGTTCTTCAAGCCAGTTCGATCAATATGTTTGTATATCTTCAGGTATCAAGCCTCCAGAAATAAAAATGCATTCCCAAGGATCCTTAATGATAAATTTACTAGGTTTAAATAAAAAATTTCCTTTGTCCATAAAAAAAAGATTAGAATTATTATCTCAAATCAGGGGTTCTAATCTCCATTGGTATGGTAAATCCAAAGAAAGTGTTGGACGGAAAATGGCTCATATAACGTTTTTACTTAACGAAGATAATCAGTCGAAAAGAGTTGAAAAATCAAAAGAAATATTAAATAAGGTAAGAGAGATTTGGCCATCTCCAAATGACTAAAGAAATAAGTTAATATTTACATACTGGATCTTTGGTCAAGTTCTTCTTTATGTGCTCTGATCTGACTCTTTTTCGACTTGAGGAGACTGTCGTGATGTGGACGTAAACCAATCCTGTAATTGGAAACGAAAGCCCACTTTGACTCCTCTTCTGGCTTTTCCAGGTCGATGCATCAGAGAACTGGCGGGGATTCGGTAAAAGGCTTAGAATTGTTGCTATAGCAGCGTTCTGAGCCTTTTTATTTTGTGTTATTTTACAGCTGTCCTACCATATTGTCCTACCAATTTGCCCTACCAAACCGTCCTACCATGTTAATAATATGAAACAAAGCTAATCATATTAATTAGTTTGTAATAAGAAACAGATCGAGAGAAGCAGGAATTATAAACATTAGGAAAATATAGTGTTATTTACTGAGATAAACCTAATAAAAATACTTCTCAAGGATCTTTTAAAGTTTACTAAATAAATCTTATAGTTTTTCCTATTAGGTATAACAGTTTAATGTCCTACCAGTATAGAACTTCAAAGAAATTGTGTAACAGTGGATTATAGTTATCTGTTGGTAGGACAGAAAGTTTATTTAATATCATTCTACTACTTATTGAGAATAGAACTGCCCAGGCTAATGGTATTTACCTATTTGGAATACTCCTTTTTTTCAGGTTTCAAGGGGTGGCATGGGGGTAATCGTCCTTACCAATACGTATATATGAGTCCTCACAAATTTCTGCCAAAAGTTAAGTGCTGATTAATTTAATAGATAGGGGTTGGATGCGGGCTTTTCTAGCTGGACTGCAGATCCCTTAGAAACTTAGGTTTTTTTTGAACGTTTTATTCCTACACAATA
>OCZA010000117.1_pt1 | contig 27469 bp, 22 predicted proteins | sample 1539021 | NCBI WGS metagenome assembly OCZA01 (sample SAMEA2619376, study PRJEB22493) | marine metagenome | biome: marine biome (ENVO:00000447); feature: surface water layer (ENVO:00002042); material: "saline water (ENVO:00002010), including plankton (ENVO:xxxxxxxx)" | depth 5 m | reverse complement strand
TGAAAGCTGCTCTCAAACTTAAGTATAATCCTAGGGTGGTTGACGGAGTAGGACAGGAAGTACCTGGTGTTTTGTATAAATTTACATTTAACATGGCTAAATAGTAGACAAAAAGATGATTATTTTTTTTAGATTTACAAAATTTCTTTTCATATTCTCCTTAATGACTTCATTTAGTATGGTCTCTCTGTTCTCAAGCTTAGGGTTTGAGGGCAGTGTTGCAGTTGCGCAAGAGGAAGAGGAGAAAAAGTATAAAAATGTTGAGACACGAAAGAGAGAGTCTGTCGGGAAGACATGCGGCAGTGCCCTTGATAAGGTAAGAGGCGAAAAAGGACCTATCTTTTTGGCACAAGCTGCTGAAGAAGCTGCGGCCGCTGCAGAGAGCTCAAATAAAAAAGCGGAAGAAGCTATTAACGCTGCTAAAACCAAAGCTGAAAAGACGTTGCTTCAGCAGCAATATAAGGATCAGAAGGTTTCTGCGTCAGTAATAAATGGATATCTCAGAGAGTCACAGAGATTATGGAAAGATGGAGAAAAAGATCTTTTAAACATTGAGTCCAGGGCAAAAACCTGTGCTTCAGATTATGAACAAATTCAAGTATGGAACATGCTTGCATACACAAAGTATTCTCTTGACGATTTCCCTGGTGCTACGCGATATTACGAGAAGATTGTTAACGCACCGGGTGAGGATGACGCATTTCGATTAGATACTAGAAGAACGCTTGCACAGTTTTATGCGCAGGCGGAGAGATATTCAGAATCCATTGAGCAATACGAGATCTGGTCCGCCCGAGCTTTTAGTGTTGGAGCAACTGATCGTCTCATGATGGCTCAGTTATATAGTATATTAAAAAGAAAGGATAAAGCCCTGGAGATGGCAGCTATTGGAATTTCCGAAGCGGAAGCCAAAGGAGAGGTTCCAAAAGAGGGTTTCTGGCAGGTCCAAGTCCCTATTTATTATGATCGAGCGCAATACAAGACGGTCGGTACAGTGCTTGAGAGTTTGGTTAAATTTTATCCAAAGTGGACTTATTGGAAACAGTTAGGTGGTATGTATGGTATGCAGGAGAGAGAGATGGATAACCTTGTGTCTTATGAGGTTGTTTATCTGAACGATCAGCTAACTTCTGAGACTGATATCCTACAAATGGCTTATTTTTATCTAGGTGCAGAGGTTCCCTATCGCGCAGCTAAAATTATCAAAAAAGGTATGACAGATGGAATTATAGAAAAAACTGCCAAAAATTATAAAACTTTGGCGGACTCTTGGTATCAGGCTAGTGAATTGCAGCAAGCCCTTGGTGCTTACGAGCGGGCTTCAAAATTATCGGATACTGGAGAAATACAATTTCGAATCGCTTCAATTTACTTGGACTTGGGTCAAGACAAAAAAGCATATGATGCGTCTTTGAAGGCAGAGCGAAAAGGAGCAGGAAAAAATACTGCCTCAAACTATAACAAAATGGGTAGTGCGCTAATAAATATGTATTGTTTCAAAGACGCTGTTAAGGCATTTAATAAAGCTGTTAAATCGTCCAAGGATAAGAAAAGCCAGAGATATCCGAGACAATGGATCAAGTACGCGAATTTTGAAGACGATCGCTACCGAAAGCTAAGAGATGCTGGGGCAACTGTCAGGAGTTGCGGAAAAGCTTAGTTTCGGCACTTTATTCAAGCTGAGAAAGATCTCTAACTGCTCCTTTGTCGGCGCTCGTGGCGAGTTTGCTATAGGCTTTCAGAGCAGGCGTTATGTTTCGAGGCCTGAAATCTTTTGGCTTCCAACCTTGAGAATCTGCCATTTTTCTTCGTTCTTTTAACGCTTGATCTGAGACAACAAGCTCGATAGTCCTTTTGGGAATATTGATTTTGATTAAGTCACCATTCTCTACTAGACCAATATTTCCGCCAGCTGCTGCTTCTGGGCTCACATGACCTATTGATAGACCTGATGTGCCGCCAGAGAAGCGGCCATCGGTGATGAGCGCACAAGCCGCGCCCAGATTTTTTGATTTTAGGTAGCTTGTTGGATACAGCATTTCCTGCATTCCAGGTCCTCCTTTTGGCCCTTCATATCTGACAACAATAATCTGCCCTGGTCTTATTTGATTAGTTAAGATTAGTTCTACAGCTTCATCTTGGCTTTCTGCAACCACTGCTGAGCCTTCAAAAACAAAGATTGAGTCATCGACTCCTGCGGTTTTTACTACACATCCATCAGGTGCTAAATTCCCTTTAAGAATTGCCAGGCCACCTTCGAGGCTATATGCATTCTCAAAATTTCGAATACAGCCATTATCTCTATCTGCATCAACAGACTGCCATCTTGTACTTTGGCTGAATGCGGTTTGTGTGGGTATGCCAGCAGGTCCTGCTTTATAGAAATCGATAACTTCTGTTTCTCGAGTAACCATCACATCCCATTTCGCCAAAGCGGCGTTCATAGATGCCGAATGAACGGTTGGTAGCTCACCATGTATCAAACCTGCTCTGTTTAACTCTCCAAGGATGCCCATCACTCCACCGGCTCGGTGCACATCTTCCATATGATAGTTTGGTGTACTAGGAGCGACTTTGCACAACTGCGGTATATTTCTGGACAATCTGTCAATATCATTCAAATCAAAATCAATCATACCTTCCTGAACAGCAGCTAGTAAGTGCAAGATTGTGTTTGTAGAACCACCCATTGCGATATCAAGAGTCATTGCATTTTCGAAGGCTTTAAAATTAGCTATTGATCGCGGCAAAACTGATTCATCATCTTGTTCATAGTATCTTTTGGCTATCGAGACAATGGTTCTACCCGCTTCAAGAAATAGCTCTCTTCGGTCTGAGTGTGTTGCAAGCAGTGAGCCGTTTCCAGGCAATGACAATCCGAGAGCTTCTGTTAAACAATTCATCGAATTTGCCGTAAACATTCCAGAGCACGAGCCACAAGTCGGACACGCAGATCTTTCATACTCCTCTACTTTTTCATCACTTGCAGTATCGTCCACTGCAATTACCATTGCATCAACCAGATCAAGTTTATGATCTGCCAATTTAGTTTTGCCCGCCTCCATTGGACCGCCCGAGACGAAAATTGTTGGAATATTAAGACGCATTGCAGCCATTAACATTCCTGGCGTGATTTTGTCGCAATTTGAAATACAGACAATTGCATCAGCACAATGTGCATTTACCATATACTCTACAGAGTCTGCAATCACATCTCTTGAAGGGAGAGAGTAAAGCATTCCATCATGCCCCATTGCTATTCCATCATCTACAGCGATAGTATTAAATTCCCTTGCTATTCCTCCTGCTTTCGCTATTTCTCCAGCTACAAGGTCTCCCATATCTTTCAGATGAACGTGCCCAGGGACAAATTGGGTGTAAGAATTAGAGATTGCGATTAGTGGTTTATCAAAATCTTCATCTTTTAAACCGGTAGCGCGCCAAAGAGCTCTTGCACCGGCCATATTTTTGCCCTTCATTGTTGTATGAGATCTATATTTAGGCATCTTCAAGCTTAATATTCGTTGAGATTTGTTCCATAATCGACTTGCTTGTTTATTATGAAATTCAAATTATGTTTTGGTTGGTTACGAGTATACCTTGGGTTGAGTTGTCTGGGAAATTAGATATCGTTAATGTAACGGTTGAGTTGTATTAGTTCTTAAAACTAGGTAACTTGAATTTGTTATGTTGTACACATCATATTAACGAGTACTTTGATTTTTACCATGATTTCCTGACTAATATATCTTATTATCAGGGACCTAAAGATCTATTAAGGAAAAAAAATGTCATTTGCGGACAGAGATGGTTTTATCTGGATGGACGGTGTCCTCACCGACTGGAGGGATGCTAAAACCCACTTTTTAACTCATTCTTTACACTATGGATTATCAGTTTTTGAGGGAGTCCGCGCCTATCAAACTAAAAAAAACGGCACGTGTATATTCAGATTAAAGGATCATACTCGTCGTCTATTTGACTCAGCTAAGATTCTTCAATTAGAGGTGCCTTATTCTCAAGACGAAATTAACCAAGCTCAACTTGAAGTAGTCAAGGTAAATAATCTTCGAGAGGCTTACATTAGACCATTAGTATTTCTCGGATCACAGGGAATGGGATTGAGAGCAAAAGACCTTAAGGTTCATGTTGGGATCGCTGCGTGGGACTGGCCTTCATATATGTCTCCCGAATCTCTTGAAGTTGGTATAAAAGTTCGCACATCCTCATACACTCGACATCATGTAAATATTACTATGTGCAAAGCAAAGGCGAGTGGCAACTATATTAATTCAATGATGGCATTGAGGGAGGCTCTTGATTCTGGATGCGATGAGGCAATGATGTTGGACACTGAGGGTTATGTTGCTGAAGGTAGTGGGGAAAACTTTTTTATGGTGAAAAATGGAGTCATATATACTCCAGAGTTAACTTCTTGTCTAAATGGTATAACGCGAGATACCATTTTTTCATTTGCTGAAGATCAAGGGATACAGGTTTGTGAAAAAAGAATTACCAGAGACGATGTTTATATATGTGACGAGGCCTTTTTTACTGGCACAGCAGCCGAGGTTGTTCCTATAAAGGAATATGATGGTCGAACCATTGGTTCTGGTAAGCGAGGTAGTGTAACTGAAGCACTTCAGACTAAATATTTTGATGTCGTTAAAGGAAATAACCCAGATTATGATCATTGGCTAGAGCCAGTTGAAAAAATCTAATTACATTCAGGAACATGCTTAGTGGGTGATGATAAACAGGGTAAGGTTAATATCCTTTGTATGAAGTGGGGTGATAAATACCAAGCTAAATACGTAAATACCCTTTATCACATGGTCGAAAAAAATCTCTCTAAGCCCTTTCGCTTCATTTGTCTTACCGACGATGATAACGGGCTAATCACTAATATAGAATCTTTTCCAATTCCTGAAATTCGAGCCTCTCTCTTGGGCCCAGAGCGTGGATGGAACAAACTTAGTGTCTTTTCAAGTACTCTCTACGACCTTGAGGGTGATGTGCTCTGTTTGGATTTAGATCTTATCATCGTTGGTAAGCTAGACGATCTTTTTGATTATCCGGGAGATTTTTTAATAATTAAAGATTGGATAAAGCATGACGGCACTGGCAATTCATCAGTTTATAGATTTTGCTTGGGTGCTCATCCAGAGGTCTTAGCTGAGTTTGAAAAGTCATCTGTGTCGATCAAAAAGTCTTTTCGGAATGAGCAAGAGTATTTATCGTCAATGATGTTGAGTAAAAAATGTTTGCAGTATTGGCCAAGTGAGTGGTGTAAAAGTTTTAAGCGGCACTGCATCAAACCATTATCTTTTTTTGTTCCAAGAGAAACAGCTATACCCGACAATACTCGTATAATTGTTTTCCACGGGAAGCCTGATCCCGATGATGCTATCAGAGGGAATAGTGGAAAGTGGTATCGGAGGTTTAAGCCAGCAACTTGGATCGAAAATTACTGGAGCTAGAGTACCTGTAACTCTTTAATAACTTATGTCGCGTATCCTATACTCCTTTATTTTATATCTTTTGAGTCCGTTTATAATTTTAAACTTGGTGCTTAGAGGGTTTAAATCAAGTGCGTATTTCTCAAGATGGAGTGAACGTTTCGGATATATAAACTTCGATAGCAAAAAAGAAGTTATTTGGATACATGCGGTGTCAGTGGGAGAGGTGATGGCATCGGTCCCACTTGTAGAGTACTTTTTAAATCAGTCGAAAAAGTATCAAATTATTATAACAACTACAACTCCAACTGGATCTGATCAGGTTAAGAAATGTTTTGGCCGTGATGTTGAGCATTGTTATGTTCCATACGATTTTATTGGTTCCGTGACTCGATTTATAAAGCAAGTAAATCCAAGAGCTCTAATTCTTATGGAAACTGAATTATGGCCAAATATCATAAATTACTGTAAAAAAAATAAGATTAAGATTGTGTTGGCAAATGCAAGAATGTCTCAAAGATCATTTGATTCTTACAATTTCTTTTCATGGGTTGTGTTGCCAATGTTTAAATCTATCGATTTAATTGCTGCGCAGTACAAAGAGGATGCAGATCGTTTTAAAGAATTGGGAACACCAACGGAGAAAATTATTTTGACTGGAAATCTTAAGTTTGATTCATCAGTCAGCAATAGTGAAAGGCTGAAAGCCAAACGAATACTCAAAGAAATGGCTCCAAAATATGTTTTGATTGCAGCTAGTACGCATCAAAATGAAGAGGCGATAATTTTAAAAATTTATAGGAATTTAAAAAAGGAGTTTCCTGACTTAAAACTAATTGTCGTTCCGAGACATCCAGAACGCTTCGAAGCTGTTGCGCAACTCTTTGAATCATCGAACTTCATTGTAAAAAGAAGATCGTTGTCTAAAAGCTTTTCTAATGCTGACATAATTTTAGGAGATACGATGGGTGAGTTAAAATATCTTTACGGGGTTTGTGATATTGCATTTGTTGGGGGCAGTTTAGTCGAGACTGGAGGTCATAATACTATTGAACCGGCAGCTTGGAAAATTCCAGTATTGGTCGGACCCCACACCTTTAATTTTTCCTCTGTGAATAAAATTCTTTCTGAGGTGGGTGGATTGAAAATTTGCAAAAATCCATTTGAATTAGAATCAGAGCTTGGTCGTCTTTTAAGGGATAATGAATACAGACTTTCGACTGGCGCCTCAGCATCTCGCGCACTCGAAAAGAGTTCGGGGGCCTTAAAATTGTTAACCAATGGGATTAGTCAGATTATCTGATGACTTGTATTTTAGGATCTAATCTCGCATTTAATTGGTAGATATCATCGGGTGAGAGCTGGCCTGCTACTTGTTTTAAGCTCATCATTGCATATATATAGTCGTATTTTGAATTAGCATAGTTTCTTTTTGCCTGAAAGAGAGCTCGTTGAGCACTTAATACATCTACGATATTTCGTGTGCCAACTTCATAGCCTGCTTGCGTTGCATTTAAGGCGCTTTCTGCAGAAGTAATCGCCTGGCTGCGGGCTTTTACACGAGCAGCATTGGTTATAACCAGTTGATGTTGTGCTCGGGCATTTTGAGCAGTTGTCCTTTTGACTGCTTCATAACTTTCATCTGAGGCAATTGCTCTCTGTTTTGCCTGCCTACTTGAAGCATTTAAACCTGAGGACCAAATTGGCATGCTAAACGAGAGGTTAATGCTATGCCCATCATTGAGAGATGAAATGTTTGAGCTTGATTCAGAGGGCAAATAACTAATCTGTGATCCGTCTGTATCTGAGTCGGAGTACCTGGCACTTGCTGTCAATCTTGGATATAGTTCTGAAGCGGCAGCCTTTGCTTGATTATATGATGCATCCTTCCCAAATTTAGCAATTTTAATATCGAAATTATTTTGTAAAGCAAAAGCCACCCAGGAGCTACTATCAACCGGGTTTGGGTTCTCAGCTAAGAAATTATCGCTAAGGCCTGAAAGATTATCGTATCTTTCACCCGTTAAGACCTCCAAGTTATCAAAAGCAATATTTAATGCTCCCTTGGCTTCTAAAGTATTAACTGAGGCATCATCAAATATCGCTTGCGCTTCGTGAACATCGGTTATTGGCAATAAACCAACCTCAAATCGTTCTTTAGTTTGTTCAAGCTGTCTAAAAATTGCTCTCTGTTCTGCTTTTCTGGTTTCATTATTGTCAAACGCTCTCAGAACGCTCAAATATGCATTTGTTACTCTGATAATAAGAGTTTGCTGATCGGAAGCAAATTGCGCCTGAGCGCTAGCACTTAGGGCTTTTCCACTTTTAAACTGATACCATGCAGGCAGATCAAAGACTGCCTGATTTAAAGAGATCCCATAAGAAGTTGTCTGAGTATCTGAAAAACTGCGACTTAAAAATGGGTCAGCTGATATAAATGAGTAAACTTGCGAGGCACTGCTATTTCGCTCTGACTCAGTATAGTCAGCAGATGAGGAGAGAGAGGGAAGTAGTCTTGATTTGCTAATGTTTTCTGTTTCCTCGCCCACTTTAAGATTAGCTCTTGCAGCTTTCATAACGGGGTCATTTTTAAGCGCAAGATCATATATAGAGCTTATTGATTCTGACCAACAGGCTTGAGTAAAGGTTAAAAGGAGTACATATACTGCAAGGGGTTTACTCATCTCTTTTTGTGTCCTCATTTGTAAGTTATTATTCAACGAAGCCTAATTTTCTCAGATGGCATTTTACCAGATCATAAAGATCATAAGTAGCTCCGGTTAAGAACGTTTTTCGAAGCAAAGTGTTTACAACTAAATTACGCAGATTGGACCAATTACAATGAAAGTTAAGCATACATATAATAACGAAGATATAAAAATTGTTTCTGAAGAATGTATACATCATGGATTCTTAAAACTCAGCAGACTTAAGCTTTCTCATAAGCTATTTAGTGGTAAATGGAGCCCCATAATACAAAGAGAGTTAATTAAACATAAACAAGCAGTTGGAGTAATACTTTACGATGCTAAAAATGAGTTGGTTGGAATAATTGAGCAGTTTAGAGTAGGCGCGCTTGGCCGGTCATCAAATCCTTGGCAGTTTGAAATTGTAGCTGGAATGGTCGAGAAAAATGAGATCCTCGAGAATGTCGCTATTAGGGAGGTACAGGAAGAGACTGGTCTTACCTTATCAGATATTCAGCCAATATTAAGTTATCTTCCAAGTGCAGGGGCATCGAATGAAAGAATGCATCTTTTTTGTGGTTCGGCCAGATTACTTGATAAGGGTGGGATTTATGGATTAGCGTCTGAAAATGAGGATATTAAATTACATATTTTTCCATTCGCAGACGCGTTAGTTGGCCTTACCGATGGTCTATTTGATAGTGCCGCTAGTATCATTGCTTTACAATGGTTAGAGAAGAACCGTCATCAAATGAAAAGTGCTTGAGCCAGTAAATTGGATTAAAAATTTGTTAAAAAACAGATCTATATCAAAGCTTGACTTAAATCGTCTTCATACAGAGTGTGAACGTAATTATATTAGATTGAATCGCCTCGGTTTCAATGCCCTTCAGAATGGTGGTCACTCTGTATTTGAGTTTAAAAATAAGACACAAATAAAACTTCAGTTAGATGTCACGGAAGTCTCACGTTATACAAGCTTGGTTTCAATTGTCTTTAACCAAGCTGCGCTAAAATGGGTTCCACAAGTAGAATTGCAAGTGAGATATTACGAGGATGCAAAAATGGCAGAAGTTATCTCTTGGTGCTCAGATAGAGTCATTCCTTTTGAACTATCTGAAGTTAAAATGAAGCAGTCTCGTGATGAAAAGTGGCAGTGGAACGCCTTCTTCGGAGAGATTCTCGTTAAAGTATTAAAGTATGGAGAATTAACCAATAGGGCATGAAATAACTTCACATGAACCGTTTGATTCAAATTACTGATCTTCATTTTGGTGAGAATCCAAGTGCAATAATCGAATCAATAAATCCAGTAAAATCATTTAGTGCAATCCTCGATGAGATAGAGAACTCAGACTTTAGAGACGCTCCTATTCTTTTGTCAGGCGATTTGTCTGGTTGTGATAATGCGGGTTCCTATCAAATGCTAAATAAAATGTTATTTAATCGAAAAAAGGAAATTATCTGGTTGCCTGGAAACCATGACGATTTACAGGAGATGAACACTCATCTTACACATTACCCGAGATTGTCAAGTTTGCGGCTGAATAATTGGTCACTCATTACATTAAATAGCTCTAAAGCGAAATCTGCCGTGGGATTTATAGATCATCACGAGCTTCTTAAATTAGACTTTGAGTTATCAAAAGTAAGATCTCAATTTGTTATTGTGGCAATGCACCACTGCCCAGCTTCTGTCGGTTCTGATTGGCTAGATAGACATCGAATTGAAAATCGAAATGAGTTATTCGGTGTCTTATCTAAATACGACAATGTTGTTTGTATTTTAAATGGGCATGTTCACCAAAAATTTGAAGGTGCTTGGAAAGGTATTCCCGTCTATGCGTCGCCTTCCAGTTGCTTCCAATTTAAATATAAAAGCAAGGAGTTTGCTATTTCGAGTAAACCACCTGGTTACAGATGGCTCCATCTTTTTGATAACGGTACTTTAGAGACGGGCGTAAAATATTTAGCTTAATAGTTTAAAAATTATTAACGGAAATTAAGTAGATGTCTGATCGATTTTAAAAATAGATAGTAGTAATATAAAGAAACACGAGAAATCTTTTATGGCTACACTTCTTTATCTGCATGGATTTAATAGTGGACCAGGTTCTAAAAAAGCGATGCAGACTGGCTTTTGGTTTAAACAAAATGCACCCCACATTAATTTTGTTTGCCCCAAAATATCTCCATATGCGAAAGAGGCGTGTATCACTCTTGAAAGGCTAATATGTGAATCGTGCGATCCAGTCTCGGTTGTTGGAAGCTCTATGGGTGGTTTTCTTGGGACGCATTTAATAGAGAAATATTGCATAAAAGGAGCATTAGTAAATCCTGCTGTCAATCCGGCATTGGGCCTTTCAGAATACCTCGGAGATAATAGATCTTATTTGACTAATGATGATTGGGTCTTTACAAGAAGTCATATTGATGAATATCAAGAAATCACTTACCAATCTATCAAGCAGCACCAGAATTATTTAATCTTATTGGAAACCGGAGATGAGATTTTAAATTATAAACATGCTGTTCAGTTTTATGACAAGGCATCTATAATAATCGAAGAGGGGGGAGATCATCGATTCGTAAGTTACAGTAAACATTTACCTACAATTTATAATTTTCTCTTTTCAAACAGCCAAAGCAAGAGTTTTTAAATGACCTTTAATAATTACAATGCAAAAGATATTGAGGTATTAACAGGCCTTGATCCAGTTCGAAAGAGACCGGGGATGTATACCGATACCACCCGTCCAAATCATCTTGCCCAAGAAGTCATTGATAATAGTGTCGATGAGGCTCTTGCCGGCTTTGCAAAACAAATCGAAGTTACTTTACATTCTGATGGCTCATTGTCTGTTTTAGATGATGGCAGAGGGATGCCAGTTGATCTTCATCCCGAGCAAAATAAGCCTGGTGTAGAAGTAATTCTCTCGACCCTGCATGCTGGAGGGAAATTTACTAATGACAATTATCAGTTTTCTGGAGGTCTCCATGGTGTTGGAGTATCTATTGTTAATGCACTATCGACCTCTCTTGAGGTAACGGTGAAGCGCGACGGAAAAGTACATCAAATGTTATTCAGCGGGGGTGAGAAGACAACTGAGCTTAGAGTAATAGACAGTTGTGGACAGAGAAACACAGGAACAAACTTGAGATTCTGGCCAGATGAGAAATATTTTGATGCAATAAGATTTTCTGTTTCTCGGTTACGTTATGTTCTAAGAGCAAAGGCTGTTTTATGTGCAGGATTGAAAGTAAGTTTTTTTGACGAAAATACCAATGAATCCGAAGAGTGGTGTTTTGCTGATGGACTTAAAGATTATCTAATTGAGTCTTCACCTGATACTCAGGTGTTACCGGAGGAGCCTTTTATTGGTAAAACTTCATCACCTACGGAGTCCGTAGATTGGGCTATTCAGTGGCTTCCAGAGGGGGGAGAAATAATCCAGGAAAGCTACGTAAATCTTATTCCAACGACACAAGGAGGGACGCACGTTAATGGAATGCGAACTGGACTTTTGGACGCAATGAGAGAATTTTGTGAGTTTAGGAGTTTGTTGCCCCGAGGTATAAAATTAGCGCCAGATGACATATGGGAGAAGGTAAGTTTTGTTTTATCAGTAAAATTAACGGATCCACAGTTTTCTGGACAGACGAAAGACAGGCTGTCCTCAAGAGAGGTAGCGGGAATTGTTTCAGGAGTTCTCAAGGATTCATTTAGTTTATGGCTTAATCAACATGTTCTCGAGGGAGAGGGTTTAGCAGCTCTGTTCATTAGCTCTGCGCAAAGGAGACTCAAAGCGGGTAAAAAAATAATTAGAAAAAAGATAACACAGGGCCCTGCGTTACCTGGAAAACTTGCTGATTGCTCGAGTGTTGATCCTAAGATGTGTGAGATTTTTTTAGTTGAAGGTGACTCAGCAGGAGGTTCAGCAAAGCAGGCGAGAAATAGAGAAAATCAAGCGATAATGCCATTGAGAGGTAAGATTTTGAATACTTGGGAAATTGACTCTCAAGAAATTTTGGCATCACAAGAGGTTCATGACATATCAATTGCATTAGGAGTTGATCCAGCAGACGAAAATTTACAGGGGTTAAGATACGATAAAATTTGTATTTTAGCAGATGCGGATTCAGACGGACTCCATATAGCAACTCTCTTATGTGCTTTGTTTGTTCGGCATTTTCGGTCTCTCGTTGTCCGTGGTCACGTTTATGTGGCAATGCCCCCACTATTTCGTATCGATGTTGGCAAAGATGTTTACTATGCTTTAGATGAAGCAGAAAAAGAATCAATTATTGAAAGAATTAAGATTGCGGGGAAAAATTCTAAAATAAGTGTTCAAAGGTTTAAGGGGCTCGGCGAGATGAATCCATCTCAGTTGAGAGAAACAACCATGAATGCTGATACTCGTCGACTGGTTCAGTTGACACTGGATTCAAATGAAAATACCAATCACTTGATGGATATGCTTTTATCTAAAAAGCGATCGCCAGACAGACGTGTTTGGCTTGAAGACAAGGGTAATCTTGCGAATGTTAGTTAGTAAAAATTGAAAATGAGATATTAAGTGGACGAGACAATATCATTTAATAAGCAGGGTTTTGAAACCAGATCAGTTGGTGATTTTGCCGAGACTGCATACCTTGATTATGCAATGTATGTAATTTTAGATCGAGCACTCCCCCATATAGGGGATGGTTTGAAGCCAGTGCAACGGCGAATTATATATGCAATGAGTGAGCTGGGATTGCGCGCCAGTGCAAAATTTAAAAAGTCTGCCAGGACGGTCGGGGATGTGATTGGTAAATTTCATCCTCATGGAGATAGCGCTGCATATGAAGCAATGGTTCTGATGGCGCAGCCTTTCTCTTATCGATACCCTCTTATCAGTGGTCAAGGTAATTGGGGCTCTCCAGATGACCCAAAATCATTTGCTGCCATGCGTTATACCGAGTCAAAATTATCAGAGTATGCAAACATTTTGTTATCAGAAGTCAGTGACGGTACTGTTGAGTGGAGACCAAACTTCGATGCGACACTTGATGAGCCGATAATTTTCCCCGCCAAAGTTCCAAATCTGTTGCTCAATGGGTCTACTGGAATTGCAGTTGGCATGGCAACTGATATTCCTCCCCATAACTTAGATGAAGTTGTGAGCGCTTGCCTTCATTTGCTGGATAATCCAAAAGCTGATGTTGAGACTATTTTTGATTTTATCAAAGGTCCAGATTTCCCAACTGGAGGCGAAATCATAACCTCTAAAATTGATATAAGGAACTGTTACCAGTCGGGAAAAGGCTCTATCAAGATAAGGGCGATCTGGAGGAAGGAGGATGGAGCGATTGTTATTGATGCGCTGCCTTTTCAGGCTTCAGGATCTAAAATTCTAGAGCAAATAGCTTCACAAATGAGGGCAAAAAAGCTTCCTTTGGTAGAGGATCTCAGAGATGAATCAGATCATGAAAACCCAATAAGACTAGTTATAGTTCCACGATCCAATCGAGTTGATTTTGATGCGCTTATGGACCATCTTTTCGTCACCACTGATTTAGAGAAAAGTTACAGGGTAAATTTGAATATCATCGGCTTAGATGGTCGACCAAAAGTAATGACTCTCCATGAAATTCTCAAAGAGTGGCTCAAATTTCGCAGGGAGGTAACTCGAAAGCGATTGAGTTTCCGATTAGAAAAGTTAAACAATCGTTTACATTTACTTGATGGCTTGTTGATAGCGCTTTTAAATATTGACCAGGTAATTAAGATCATTCGTGAAGAGGATGAGCCAAAAAAAGAAATAATCAGTCGCTTCAATCTTACTATTATCCAAGCAGATTACGTATTAGAGACGAAATTAAGGCAACTTGCACGTCTTGAAGAAATAAAAATTCGATCTGAACAGACTGACTTAGCGGCAGAAAAATCGACTATTGAATTAACCTTAGAATCTGAGTCTCGTTTAAAAACTCTAATGAAAAATGAGTTGAAAGAGGTATCTAAAAAATTTGGTGATGCTCGACGGTCATTACTAAATGAGCGGAAAGAGGCAACTGCTTTTTCTGAAACTGATTTAATGACTGTAGATCCTATAACCGTAATTCTCTCAGAGAAAGGATGGATACGAGCAGCTAAGGGTCATGATATTGACCCAACTTCCTTGAGTTTTAAATCTGGAGATTCACTTTTAGCATCAACGATCGGTAAAAGTAATCAGAATGTCTTCCTACAAGATTCAACAGGAAGATTTTATGCAATATCAAGTCATACATTGCCTTCAGCGAGAGGTCAAGGGGAGCCGGCTAGCGGCAGACTTAATCTGCCAGCAGGTGCAACGATAACTGGATTGATTATGGGCCAGGAAAGTCAGGAGGTATTTGTTGGAACAAGCGCTGGCTATGGTTTTCGAACCACGATTAGTGATTTATATACAAAAAATAAGGCAGGTAAGGTAGTCGTTAAAATTCCAAGTTTATCAAGAGTAATCGAGCCAAAACTAATTATGCACAATAAGTCTCTTATCGTTGCTGTAAGTAATGAGGGTAGGATGCTTGTTTTTGATCTTGAAAATGTTCCAAGATTGTCCAGAGGCAAGGGCAATAAGATTATAAATATACCCAATTCCAGGCTGCAGAAAGGAGAAGAATGGGTTGTAGATTATGCAATTATCAGTGAGGGGAGCTCACTTGTTGTATCCTCAGGTAAGAGGTACCTATCACTTAAACCCAATGATTTGCAAAATTATATTGGTGAAAGAGGTAGACGAGGGCACAAACTACCTCGAGGTTTCCAGCGTGTTGATGCTCTGAGTGCAGAATAAGCAATAATTGTATTTATCGCGAACAAACATTACTTCTCTAAAAGTTTGATTCCTCTTAGAATATTCAGCGCTTCATATAGTTGATTGTCTGCCATTATATTGGGTGGCTGACTGCTTGAAGTCTTTTCTCCTTTTTTTTCAGTGTTTAGATGCCCTGTTAAGTTTTTTTCTCGTGCTCGGTTTGATGTTTTAAAAGGTTTGATTTCTGCACGCTCTATTACAATGTCTGGACTAATTCCTAATGCTTGAATTGACCTTCCATTGGGCGTGAAGTACTTGGCTGTCGTTAACTTAATAGCACTGTTCTCATTAATGGGCACAACGGTCTGAACAGAACCTTTTCCAAAGCTTTGTGTTCCTATGACAACCGCTCTTCTATTGTCTTGCAAGGCTCCTGCAACTATCTCGGAGGCTGATGCACTTCCTCCATTGATCAGAATTATGATAGGGATTCCGCCACTAATATCAAAGGGGTCTGCATAATACTCTTGATTGGAGTTAGGCAGTCGCCCTTCCGTATAGACAATTTTCCCACTTGTAAGAAGCATATCGGCAATCGATATTGATGGTGGAACTAATCCCCCAGGATTATTTCGAAGATCGAGCACAAGGCCATCTAACTCTTTTTTATTTAACTCCTCAAGTTTCAAATATTCATCTACAAAGTCTTTATCAGATGAAATTTGAAACTGGGCTATTCTGATGTATCCAAAGTTTTCGTATAAAAGTTTACCCCGTACTGAACTAATTTGAATTGTATCTCTGATTAAGGTTTTTGTAATTGTGCGATCTTCGCCGTCTCGGAGTATTGTTAATTCGATTTCAGTGCCCTTTTCTCCCCGGAGTTTATCTATTGCTTTTTGAATATTCATCTTGCTGACGGGAGATTTATCCAGTTCAACAATAAGGTCACCTGAGCGAATATCATTTTCAGAGGCGGGTCCTCCATCTATTGGCGCGATCACCCTGATGGCTCCTTTCTCTCCAACTACCTCGACACCGAGTCCTCCATATGCCCCAGTTGCATTCTCTTTTAAACTTTTATAGCTTTTTTTATTTAAGTAAGACGAGTGAGGGTCTAAATTTGACAGCATTCCCTCAATAGCACTCTCTAAAAGTTCCGTATCTGTGATTTCTTTGACGTAACCTGTCCGAATTTGCTCAAAAACTTGTGTAAAGTTATTTATTTCATTTATTGGCAATCTTGTGGTTGCTTCCCCTAAGTTTTCTTCTGCATTAAGGTTAAAAATCGCGAGAAAAACCCACACCGGCAGAGCGAAAAATATTTTAAATTTAAAACACATAGTTGGACTTTTTAATTTTTTAGCCAAATTTTTGGATTTTCTGGGGTGCCTTTTTTTCTTATTTCAAAATATAGGCCCGGTTCGGATAAGCCACCAGTTTCTCCACTTAAGGCTATTATTTCATCAGAGACTACTGTTTCACCAGCCTTTTTGAATAATTCTTGATTATGTCCATACAATGTTTTGAAGTTATCTCCATGATCGATAATTATTAAAAAACCATATCCTCTTACGTAATTGGAGAAAACTACCTTGCCTCTATGGATAGCTTTTATTTTTGATCCAGGTTCTACTAATATAAGTGAGCGACTAACGATGTTATTGATTTGAATTTCCAGCTGATCTTTGGACTTTTTAGTCATTTCCGCCGGCCATGGTAATTGACCTTTGTAATCCTCGAAAGAGGTGGAAATCATTCCTTTTGAATTGTTGATAGAAACACTTTCAGTTAAACGTTTAATGTCAGCATATTTCAACTTTAACTTTTCGAGCTGTTTTTTATTTTTCCCTCTTATAAGTGATAGTTCTTTAACTGCTCTCTTTCTATCCTCTTTTTGCTGTTTTTTACTCTCGTTTTCGTTTGCTAATTTTTCTTGTTCATCGTGTAGTTTAGACAATAATACTTTTCTCTGATTTAGGGTTTCAGATTTGATTTTAAGATTACTACGGTAGTGATCTATATTTTTATTATGATGCTCGAGTAGATATTTTTTGTATTTAAGTAAGCGAGGTATTCGGTCCGGATCGTCTTGGTTCAATAGAAGTTTGATAGAGCTGCTTTGCTCTAATTTAAATGCATTTTTTATAATATCGGATAGATTCTTTTCATTATTTTTGATAATCAGATCTATATCATTTAATGCTTGTTCAATTTTTAATAATTTGTTGTTATTAAATTTTATCTGGTTTGAAATTTGCCTCATTCTTTTAAAATTATTGCTTTGACTGATCTCTATATTCTTAAGCTCGTTCTCTACTTCTAAAATTTTAGTTTCATTGGCGTCTAATGAATCTGAGTAAAGAAGTATATCTGCGTGAATTTTTTTGGAAGTTTCTTTTTCTGTTAACAGGGAATTTGTCTCTACACTTATTATGAGATTGATTATTAATAAATATGAGAACTTAAATCTAAACATTTGAATGCACTGGAACTCTTGAAATGTTTGAGGAATTAATTATCTTACGATTAGCGATGAGCCTGTCATTTCTTCAGGCTTGTTTAAGTCAAGCAAATCAAGAATAGTTGGAGCAATGTCAGCCAAGGAACCTGATTTCTTGAGCAATAGATCTCTTGGTCCTTGATAAATCAGGGGAACAGGAAGAATGGTGTGCTGAGTATGCACTTGTTGTGTTTTCTTATCGTACATTATTTCTACATTTCCATGATCTGCCGTGATGATTGCTTGTCCATTATTCGCTTTGATAACTTTTAATGCTTTTGTTACAAATTTTTCTACAGCCTCAACTGATTTTATTGCAGCTTGATAGTTGCCTGTGTGTCCAACCATATCGCAGTTTGCGTAGTTGCATATAATCACATCATATTGTTGACTATTAATAGCAGCTATTAGTCTTTCGGTCACTTCATTACCGCTCATCTCGGGTTTCAAATCGTAGGTTGATATTTTTGGGGATGCTAGCAAGGCTCTATCCTCACCCTCGAATACTGTTTCTCTACCCCCATTTAAAAAGAAAGTTACGTGCGCATATTTTTCTGTTTCGGCAATCCTAAATTGCTTTTTATGATTCTTTTCTAAGATTTCACCAAGGCAATCCTTTATTTTTAGTTTTGGGAATGCGCATGCGCAGTTAAGTTCTGAGCCATAATCTGTAGTCATAACAAAGCTACCTAGCTTGAGAAATTGGTTCCTTTTAAAATGGTGAAATTCCTTGTCAACGAATGCGTGAGTTATTTGCCTCGCCCTATCTGGTCTAAAATTCATGAAAACGACAGCGTCGCCATCACATATGGAGTTTTCTCCTATAGATTCTTTTCCGATCGAGGTCGCACTTACGAATTCATCTGTTTCGTTTCTAGCGTAAGCATTATCTAGTGCTTCAATGGAATCTTTTGCAGAGTATTTGGCTCTTCCTTCAGATATGAGTTTATAGGCACTCTCGGTTCTATCCCAACGATTATCTCTATCCATCGCAAAGTATCTTCCAATAACCGAAACTATCTTGGCGACACCAATACTTTGGCATAGTGCCTCTATTCTGACTAAAGATGTGCGAGCAATTTTGGGAGGTGTATCTCTACCATCAAGTATGATATGAATTTTTATGTTATTTGAACCGCGCGCTGCCGCTAACTTAACTAGTTCATGTAAATGATTCTCATGACTATGAACTCCTCCAGAAGACAGCAAACCCATTACATGAACGGATTTCTCTGCCTTGACTGCCTTATCAATTGCATCACAGTAGATGGTATTCTCATGGAATGATTTGTTCTCGATCGCTTTGTTTATTCTTGATAGGCTTTGAAAAACAACTCTTCCGGCACCAATCGTTGTATGGCCTACTTCTGAATTACCCATTTGTCCCTTCGGAAGGCCGACATATTCTCCTGCTGTTTCAATTAAGCATTTTGAGGAGGCCTCGTTCCAAAGACTATCCCATATTGGTCTTTTTGCATTAGCAACAGCATTAAAACTTTTATCCTCACTGTGACCGCATCCATCAAGAATGAATAAGACAGTTGGTGGGATGTTTTTCTTCATTTTAATTATTCATTTAAAAGCTTATCGGTGTATTTACAGCTGAGCAAATTTGTTTCGAATTTCCTCGCAAGTCGACAACTTCAACTAGCCACAAATTATAGTTTGTTATTCTTCAGTTCCCAACGGTTTTGTAAGAAGAATTAATTTTGGCATCAAAGTTAGTGAGCCAAGTAATGCTAGCATCATTGCCATTCCAGTAAGTATTCCAAAGTGTATTGAAGGCACAAAACTCGAAAAGGTAAGGATGGAAAAGCCTATGATTATTGTTATTGAAGAAATAAATAATGCTTGCCCTATCGTTGTATGAGCATGAGTTAAGGCTTCCGTATAGTTTTTGCAGCTTCTAAATTCAGCCTTAAACCGAGTGATATAGTGAATGGAGTGATCCACACCTATCCCAATTGTTATCGCAGCGATAGTTATTGTCATTATGTTCAATGGGATACTAAATATACCCATACTACCAAGAATTGCTATGGCAGCTAGTATATTCGGCGTAATAGCGATTAATGAGAACTTTATGGATTTGAAAAGTAATAAAAACATTAAAAATATTCCTAAAAGCACAGTCCCAAGTGTCTGGATTTGAGATTTATACAAAGAGTTGAGCATATTTTCATATAATATAAATATGCCCGAGAGCCTCAATTGTTGATCACTCAGATTCAGTTCCTCGATACCATATGTTTTTATCTTTTGAATTAAGTTCTGCCTATCAAGATTGTCATAACTTTCGATAATCCTAGCTTGGATCCGAACCTCATCTGAGTTTTGATCCCAATATGGCTTGATTAATTGATTAGTTATTTCTTCGTTAAGAGTTTGACGCATTATGGATAGTTCTAAATCGTTTAAATTGCGGCCACTTAGATCTGTTGCGATCTCATGAATTTGAACTAGTGATGCTACTTTGCCAATCTCTGGCATTTCTTCGAGATACCGATGAAGTCGTTCTAAATCAGTTAGACCGCCAGATGAAAACCAATAACTAGGCACAATCATATTGTTTTGGTCCGCTTCCATATCAAACTGTTTTTCATCTCCGTCGGTAAATTCTTCAAAGTCTGAAAAATCATCAAAATCAAAGTCATCCTCAAAAAAATTATTATCAAGATCATTTTCTTCAATGGTCATGTCGATCACTGGAGCTTTTATAATGACGTCAAGTGGTGTTGTGCCTCCCAGTGATTCATCCACAACTTTTATGCCTTGATGTATTTCTGTGCTTGAATGGAAGAAGTCTATGAATTTATTCTCCACTTTAAGTTGGGTCAGTCCTATTCCGCTAATGATAGTGACGAATATTGAGATTATGATAATCTGACTACCCTGTCTCTCTGCCATTGATGCAAAAAATTTTGTGATATTCAGCGATAGATCTTTACGGGTTTTAAATTTTTTATTGCAAAATAGCGATAAGCTTGATGGTATTACGATAAAAACTGAGACAAATGCGCACCCAACACCTACAGTCATCATTAGGCCGAAATCTATAACTGGTCTGATATTACTGGTGATAAGGGAGAGGAACGCGGCCATCGTCGTTAACATAGTATACAAGCATGGCTTAAACATAGTTTTCACCATAATTTTTACATTTTCTTTAGTTTTGTGTGCTTCTGAAGTGCTTGAAAGCTCCCTAAATCGGACGATTAAGTGAATATTTATCGCGAGAGTTAAGATTATTAATAAAAGAATAAAGTTTGAAGAAATAATGGTAAGTTTCCAGCCAAACCAGCTCAAACCTCCAAGGACAATAAGAACGCAACTGGCGCATGACACCAAAGGTAAAAATACAAACTCTGGCTCTTTAAAGATTAGCGATAAAATAATAACTATAAAAATTGTTATTGCTATCCCAAAAATAAGTAGATCTTTTTTGATAAAACTAATTAGATCAGCTGTAATCATATCAGGGCCACCGAGAAATATTTTCCCTCGATCTTCAAATTCGCTCAGAACATCTCTAACCTCTTTTACTCTTTTATGGTCTAGTGAATACCGCATAGTTTGATAATCGTAAAACTCTTGGATGACTGTCTTTAACTCGCTCTTGCTTTCAGCACTTAAAGTATCTGTTGCGGCCCTTTGTCTTAACGCGTCTCTTTTTTCAGCGAGTGCTACGTAATCCGAATCGATAGCAATTGTCAGCAATATTGCGGTCGTATTTTTATCTTGACTCAGAATATTATTTTTATAAACCGGGCTATTTAGAAATTCGTTTATTGCAAGTTCCTTTTTGATATCTGCAGACATGAGAGTAAGTGGTTCGTTAGCCAAGCTGTCGATAGTTACTTTTGGGCTATATAAAAGTGGTACATTGACAATGGAACTCACGTTTTCAACACCATCTATTATCGATAGTTTATTTGAGATAAGGCCGATAGTTTTTAAATTATCATCATCAAATAGGTCGCCAGTTTTTGGCGTGAACGTAATTACTAGGAAATTATCAGTACCATATTTTTTTGATACTTGTCGATGAAAATCAAGATCTTCGTCTCTCTCGAGAGTCAATGAATCCGCAGAGGCGTCAAGTTTAAAATTGGCAAGACCCAGTGACATGCCAATTGTGATCATCAGGGTCAGAAGAAGAGCAATTTTTGGTTTTTCAACGACAAGTTGATCATATAATTTGGATAAAAATGTGGTCATAAGTTGGTCTTACTTTTGAAAAGATCTAACATTGTTTTAACCATTATGCGTTGTTACTTAAATCAAATACAACAAAACTATGTTCGTTTTAAATTCAAAAATGGTGTTCGATTTACGAGTAGTCATCTAAATATGAATAAAATTTCGTAAAAGAACTATTAGTTGCGGCAGGATTTTATAAAGCCGTAACAGGGGTAATTATGTCAACACACAAAAGTCTTCTAGGAATATTGATTTCATTGGTTTTGGGCGCCTTGATTTTGGCTGCTGGAAGCTCAAGCAGCATATCTCTTTGGAACGTTCCCATGTTCTTTTTATGTGGTTCTCTTGGCTTCCTGCTGCACTGGCTAGTATTCATTCCATCATATCTCAACTCAACAGAGCATTACTTCGATTTAACTGGATCTATATCTTACGTGTTGATAGCACTTGCTGCCTGTTATGCAAGTCCTATTCTTCATGTGCGAGATTTGATTATTTGCGCCATGATTCTAATCTGGGCACTTCGGCTTGGTTCTTTTCTTTTTTTGAGAGTAAAGAAAGCTGGCCAAGACCGACGGTTCGAAGTTATGAAACATAACTTTCTTTGGTTCCTAATGACTTGGACACTAGGAGGCCTATGGGTATTGATAACGCTTGGGGCTGGTCTTGCAGCAATAACCTCAAGCGTTAAATTGGATATCGGTTTCTATGGATTTTTAGGGATATTTCTTTGGGCAGTAGGTTTTTTGGTTGAAGTGATTTCCGATAACCAAAAGACAGAATTTCGAAAGATTGAGGAAAATAAGGACAAGTTTATGAATACTGGTCTTTGGTCTTGGTCGCAACATCCTAATTATTTTGGTGAAATTCTGCTATGGCTTGGCGTCGCTTGTATTTCTTTTCCTGTTCTGTCCGGAGCCCAACTAGCAACTTTGATTTCTCCTATTTTCGTTTATTTTTTGCTGACTAAAGTCAGCGGTATCCCTTTGCTTGACAGATTAGCTGATAAGAAATGGGGTGATAGTGCTGCTTACACTGAATACAAAAAAACCACATCTACGTTGTTCCTTTTGCCTCCTCGAAAATAATCTTATAATTGGTCCTTTGAGCAAACGATAATTTGTTATGAAGGGTGTAGTGCTCGACTTTGATACGTTAGGTCCACAAGATTTGGACACCTCTGCTTTATTTAGTCTTCCCATTGAATGGGAAATCTATGGTAATAGCTCTGTGAGTGACGTTAGTGGTCTAATTAAAAATGCCCATGTTGTTTTAACAAATAAGGTTGTCTTGACACGAGAGAATATCAACCACGCAAAAGATTTAAAGTTTATTGGCTTATTTGCTACAGGTACAAATATTATAGATCTTGATGCCGCGGCTGAATGCGGTGTTTCTGTTTCTAACGCCGTGGGTTATGGAACTCGATCAGTCGTCCAACATACCTGGGCGCTCATTTTAGCGCTGACTACAAAACTCCTTGGATACTCGAAATCCTCTATGAATGGCCGATGGCAGAAAAGTGATTCATTTTGCGTCATTGATTATCCTGTTCAAGAGTTATCAGGAAAAACTATAGGGATAGTTGGTGCTGGAGAGTTGGGGCGAGGAGTAGCTTCCGTTGCTCCGGTATTTGGCATGAAAGTCAGATATGCAGCATTGAAAAACACAAAGCATTCTTTTCAAAACGATAGGATTGATTTTGATGATTTGTTAAAAGAAAGTGATGTTTTAAGTCTTCACTGTCCCCTGACAGAAGATAACATTAATTTGATTGATCAGAGAGAGCTGAAGCTTATGAAATCGAGCTCTATTTTAATTAACACTGCCCGAGGTAAATTGATTAATGAAAAAAGTCTCCATGAAGCACTTATTAATGGAGAGATTGCCGGAGCGGGACTAGATGTATTAAGTGAAGAGCCTCCAATCAACGGTAATATTCTTTTGGATGAAAGAGTGCCTAATTTAATTGTTACGCCACACACAGCTTGGATTTCAAAGGAGTCGAGACAAAGGCTAGTCGAGCAGGTAGCAGGCAATATTAAAGGATTTTTAGAGGGAGGAAAGTTTAATCGTGTTTGTTGAACCAACTAAATTAAATCAATGAATTACATTGGAATTTGTGTTCATATGTATCTAATACTAACTTTTGACTGACCTATGCATATCCATATTTTAGGAATATGTGGGACTTTCATGTGCAGCATTGCTGCGCTAGCACAAGGTCTTGGGCATAGGGTAACGGGGAGTGATCAGAATATATACCCGCCGATGAGTGATCAACTTGTTAGCCTCGGTATAAAGTTGTCAGAGGGCTATGACCCAAATAATCTTCCATCTGATATCGATTTGGTGATAATCGGTAACGCAATGTCGAGAGGCAATGATTGCGTAGAATATATTCTTAACTCTAAAATCCCATACATCTCTGGTCCTCAGTGGATGTATGAAAATGTATTGAAGAGCAAATTTGTATTAGCAGTTTCAGGGACTCATGGAAAGACTACGACTGCCAGTATGCTTACGCATATATTGATAGAGGCCGGATATAAGCCTGGTTTTTTAATTGGCGGAATAACTCAGAATTTTGGCATTTCAGCTAGTTTAGGCGATAGTAATTACTTTGTGATTGAGGCAGATGAGTACGACACTGCTTTCTTCGACAAGAGATCTAAGTTCATTCATTATTCACCTGATACTTTGATTATCAATAACCTAGAGTTTGATCATGCCGATATTTTTGATAATTTAGAAGAGATAAAAAAACAGTTTCATCATCTTTTGAGAACGTTACCCAGTAATGGAAACATAGTTTTTAATGCTGAAGATAGCAATATATCGGATATGATGGACCTAGGATGTTGGAGCAAAAAAATAGGCTATTCAGCGAAAATGCAATCTGAGTGGCAGTATATTCTTGGTAATAAACATGGATCAGAGTTTACGATTGTGGATAGATCTGCCTCAGTATCTACATGTAATAATACAAAAGTAAAATGGAGTAACTTTGGCGAGCATAATGTTAAAAATGCTGTATCCGCAAGCATCGCATCAAGCCTACTTGGAGTGAACTCACAACAAATTTCAAATGCGCTTAATACCTTCAAAGGTGTCAAACGCAGAATGGAGCTCATTGCAAAGAAAGGTGATATCAATATCTATGATGATTTTGCGCATCACCCTACAGAAATATTTTCGACTTTAGACTCGCTTAGAAAGAAAGTTGGGGGTGAACAGATCATTGCGGTGATTGAGCCAAGATCGAGAACAATGAAATCTGGATTTCATAATAAAAATCTAATTTCCTCCCTTTTAAGTGCAGACTTTGTTATTTGGTTTGAGGATTCTGAATTAAACTGGTCTATAGAAAATAGTTTGGGAGAGATGACAGATAAAATATTTATCGAAAAAAGCATTCTGGGGATTTTAACAACTTTGAATAGAATAAAAGAGCAGATTGCCAATATTGTGATTATGTCTAATGGTGATTTTTCTGGTTTGCGGGAGATCATTGCCGATAAAATAGATTAGGGCATCCCTCAGGCGTGTAATAAAAATGTTACAGGCCCATCGTTAACCAGAGCAACCTGCATATCTTCTCCAAAGATTCCACTTTTAAATTTTGGATATGCTTTATCGCAACTAGTTAAAAAGTGATCATATATTTGTTTTGCTTTTTCAGTCGAGGCTGCAGAAGTAAAACTAGGTCGAAGACCTTTATCCGTTGATGCTGCGAGCGTAAATTGTGAAACGATAAGAAGGTCACCCTCCTTGTCTAACAAGCATTGATTCATCTTGCCTGCCGAGTCTGCAAAAACTCTATATTTTAAAACTTTATTAAGAAGCTTCTCTGCCTTATCCTCACAATCATTCTTCTCAACTCCTAAAAACAGCAGTAGTCCTGAATCAATGCTGGCAACAACGCTGTCGCCTATTGTCACTGATGCTGAATTTACTCTTTGTATTAGACCTCGCATTTATAAGTCATTCTTTTCCGATAGAGATTGCAAGACGTTCAGTCGCTTCAATTAATTCATGGATTATTCCAGGCTCACTAGATGAGTGTCCGGCATCAGAGACAATCTTAAAAACGGCCTCTGGCCAGGCTTTGTATAGATCAAAAGCTTGGTAGATTGGACAAACCATGTCATATCTGCCATGCACAATCGTGCATGGAATATGGCGAATTTTAGGAATATTATTTTCAATTTCATTGGGTTTTAAGAATGCATTGTTCACGAAATAGTGAGCCTCAATTCTTGCCATCGATAGGGCCATATGAGGAGCTTCAAACTGCGATGCAAAGTCTTTATTTGGTTTGAGAGTAGCGCAACGTCCCTCAAGAAGTGACCAGGCTTTTGCAGCTGCCATTTGTTCAATTTCATTTGTTCCAGTTAACCTTTTGTGAAATGAGGTTAAGATATCGCCTCTTTCATTTTCAGGAATTATTGATACATAATCTTCCCAATAATCTGGATAAATATTTGCCACCCCATCTTGATAAAACCACGAAATGTCATGTTCTCTGCATAAGAAAATACCTCTCAAGATCAAAGCTTTTACCCGATTGGGATAATGCTGCGCATAAACAAGACTGAGAGTGGATCCCCATGAGCCTCCAAATACAGCCCATCGCTCGATTCTGAGCATTTGCCTTATTGCCTCGATGTCTGAAAGAAGATTTTTGGTGTTATTATTTTTTAATTCGGCATGAGGTGTTGATTTACCACAGCCTCGTTGATCAAAAAGAATGATTCTGTATTTCTCCGGATCAAAGAAACATCTATCTGAAGTTCGAGTTCCCCCTCCAGGGCCGCCATGAATAAAAACAATTGGTATTCCCGAGGGATTACCACACTCTTCAATATAAAGGTTATGAATTGTATCAACTGACAAAGAATGAGTTTGATAAGGTCTTATTGCAGGGAAGAGTTTTTTCATAAGTATTTTGTCATTGGAACTCTCCATATATTATCTTAACGATTCATTGTATGTATATCTAATTCTGAGAGAGAATGTAGAGCATGATGGAACCGAAAAGATGCGCTTGGTGTGATCTTAAATCCAAGCTTTATGTCGATTATCACGATAAAGAATGGGGTGTTCCATGCCGTGATGATAGAAAGCTGTTTGAATTTATTGTTCTGGAGGGCGCTCAGGCAGGCCTCTCTTGGCTTACTATCTTGAATAAGCGAGAAGCATATAAAAAAGCTTTCGATAATTTTAACTACGATAAAGTGTCTCTATATGATAGTTCTGATCTCGAAAGGTTACTAAATAATCCAGGTATTGTGAGGAATAAGTTGAAAATAAAAAGTGCTATTACTAACGCTATTGCTTTTAAAAACATTGTTTTAACTCATGGAAGTTTTAGTAATTACATCTGGGGGTTTGTGAATTACAAACCTATTAAAAGAGACTGGTCAAAAGATAATGTTGCTCCTGCTTCAACGAGTCTCTCTTCACTAATTAGTCAGGATATGCGAAAGAAAGGGTTTAAATTTTTTGGCCCGACAATATGTTATGCATTTATGCAGGCGATGGGCTTAGTGGATGACCATGAGCCAAGCTGCTATAAGTTTTCACCTACTCAAGGACGAGTATAGAAATATTTTGAAATCCAGATTCGTTGAGAATAGCTGATTGTAGCTTACTCATAATTCCATCTTTGCAGTAAAGAGCGTAGTGCACATTCCTATCCAAAATATTTAAATTCTTTCTCAAAGCAAAATAGGGAATATTAATAACCTCAAACTCTGTTATCTTAAGTTGTGAGATCGCAGTTTCTTCAGGATGACGCAAATCAATAATCTTTATTTCGGAGCATTTAAAATT
>OCZA010000115.1_pt1 | contig 27512 bp, 27 predicted proteins | sample 1539021 | NCBI WGS metagenome assembly OCZA01 (sample SAMEA2619376, study PRJEB22493) | marine metagenome | biome: marine biome (ENVO:00000447); feature: surface water layer (ENVO:00002042); material: "saline water (ENVO:00002010), including plankton (ENVO:xxxxxxxx)" | depth 5 m | reverse complement strand
AGGTTAAGTCCTCAGTATTGATTTCAATTTTCTCACCTTGTTCAATAAAAGGTGGGACCATTACTCTTATGCCATTCTCTAATATCGCAGGTTTATTTGAAGATGCTGCTGTTTGACCCTTAACAACCGCCTCCGTTTCATTAACAATAAAGGCGAGTGTTTTTGGAAGTTGTATTCCTATGGCTTTATCATTGTACATTTCAATTATAATTTCATCATTTTCACTCATTAAAATCATCCGATCTCCAGCAATTTCTGAGTCCAGTTCTATTTGTTCGTAGGACTCCGTATTCATAAAAACTAGTTTTTCATCTTGCTTATATAGATATTGGTACTTTTCTTCATCTACCCGTACACGCTCCACTTCCTCAGAGGCTCTGAACCTTTCATTTAGTTTTGATCCAGTTTTAATATTTTTCATTTCAACTTGGTTAAATGCTCCACCCTTGCCAGGCTTTACAGATTGTGATTTGGCAACAGTCCACAACTCACCCTTATGCTCTAAAATCATGCCAGGTTTTACAGAATTTCCATTAATTTTCATTTAATTAAGCCTCAAGTGACTCGCTCCATTCACCTAAAGAAGCTTTCATGTTCATGATCGCACGATGGCTAAATGCTTTTTGTGCATGCTCTAGATTACTGTCATTACCTGACCAAGCTTTCAATGCAGCTTGCTGTAATGCTCTTCCATAAGAGAAGCTTAGTTTCCATTTAAACCCACCGATTTTATTCATTTCATCTAAGTGTGCCGTTGCATCAATGTCAGATTGACCGCCTGATAGAAAAACAATACCTGGCAATTCATCAGGTACCGACGAATTTAGGCAATCAAGAGTTTTTTCTGCAACTTCCTTATAATTTGCTTGATGACTATTTTCTGTTCCTGAAACTACCATGTTAGGTTTTAAAAGGGTGCCCCTAATATTTATATTTTTTTTATCAAGCATTTCAAAAAGTACAGATAATGTATTCTTAGTAACATCGTAGCATTGATCTATTGTATGTGGACCATCCATAATGACCTCAGGCTCTACTATTGGCACCATATTATTTTCTTGAGCTATTAGGGCGTACTCGGATAAAGCTAACATATTTTCATTGATACATTTTGCAGACGGTATGCCATTACCAATATTGATTACCGCTCTCCATTTAGTAAACTTAGCGCCTAATGTATCATATTCTCTACAACGTTCATTTAGGCCATCTAATCCTGTTGTAATTTTTTCATTAGGATTATCTTCCAGTTCTTTTACACCTTGGTCTACTTTAATTCCAGGTAGTGACCCATGGCTCAAAATTACGTCTCTTAAATATGATCCATCTTGCGCCTTTTGTCTTAGAGTCTCATCAAAGAGAATTACCCCACCGATAGCTTCTGCCATAGCAGGAGATCTAAAAAGCATTTCTCTATATTTTCTTCTATTGTCTTCAGTTGACTCCACGTCAATTGACTTAAATCTTTTTTCGATTGTTCCAGTGCTTTCGTCAGCTGCAAGTATTCCTTTGCCATCTTTTACAATATAGCTTGCTATCTCTTCTAATGTTTTTGGTATCATTTTAATCTCCTATTATAAAATTCCTAATGCAACTAGGCCTGGCAATTTCTTACCTTCTATTAGCTCAAGTAATGCACCACCGCCAGTAGAAACATAAGAAAAATTATCTTTTACGCCGGCTAAGTCCAATGCAGAAATTGTATCACCTCCACCAGCAAATGACCTAATTTTATTATTTGCAGTTAGATTGCTGATGAATTTTGCAATTTCCACAGTGCCCCTATCAAACGGAGAAGTTTCAAATACTCCAAGTGGACCATTCCAGAATACAGTTTTAGATTTACTAATTTCATTTTTTATTAATTTCACTGTATTTTTGCCTATATCCAGAATCATATTTTGTTCTTCAATATTATCAATATCAGACTCTTTAGTGTCTGCTTTGTTTGAAATTTTATCAGCTGTGACTGCATCAATTGGCAAAACTAACCTACAATTATTTTTTGATGAAAAATCCAATATTTCTCCAATTAAGTGATCGACATTTTCTTCATGCAATGATTTTTGGATATTATATCCATGATATTTCAAAAAGTTATTTGCCATACCACCAGCTATAACAATGGTGTCCATTTTTTTTGATAAATTTTTAAGAACAGTAATTTTTGTGGATATTTTAGAACCTCCTATTATTGTGAGAGCGGGACCAAGAGGTTCATGAATAACTTCTTGCAAATTAATTATTTCTTCTTCAAGAAGATCGCCACAATATGAAGGCATGAAATGCGATATTGCCTCAATTGATGCATGTGCGCGGTGCGAACAGGCGAATGCATCATTTATATAAACATCAGCTAACTCAGATAACTGTTTTGCAAAGTCATGATCATTCTCTTCCTCTTCTTTATAGAATCTACAGTTTTCTAATAAAATAATTGTTCCATTTTCAAGCGAATTAATTTTGTCTTTTATTTCATTTCCAATGCAATCTGGTAAGAAATTTATTTTTTTTTCAAGAACTCTTTCTAGCTGAGGAACTACTTGTTGCAATGATAGTTCATCCTTTATTTTTCCTTTAGGCCTACCCAAGTGAGATAAAATAATGACTTTATTATTTCCATTCAACAGATTTAAAATAGGTTTTTTTATTCTGATTATTCTATCACTTATATAGTCGTCAATAGAATTAAGTGGAACGTTAAGGTCAAATCTTATTAATACAGTTTTATTTTTCTCAGTAATCTTTTTTAGATTAGAGACATCCAGCATTACTATTTTGATCTTTTCATTGCTACTGCAGTATCACACATTCTATTTGAGAAACCCCACTCATTATCATACCAACTTAAAACTCTTCCAAACTTTCCTTCAATGACTTGTGTTTGAGTTAGGTCAAAATTTGATGAAGCAGGATTATGATTAAAATCTGATGAAACCAGTGGCTCTGAATTAACATTAAGTATGCCTTTCAACTTATTGGATCGTGACGCAGCAGTCATGGCTTTATTTACGCTATCAACTTTCATTGTTTTTTTTGATACAAATTTAAAATCGATAAGTGATACATTGGGAGTTGGTACTCTAATTGCCGTTCCATCTAGTTTTCCTGATAATTCTGGCATCACTAACCCAACCGCTTTGGCAGCACCTGTTGATGTAGGTATCATTGACATTGACGCAGCTCTAGCTCTTCTTAAATCAGGATGAAATGTATCCAAAACACTTTGGTCACCTGTAAATGCATGAATGGTAGTCATATATCCATGAACAATTCCAAATTTTTCGTGAAGAACTTTAACTACTGGTGCCAAACAGTTCGTAGTACAAGATGCATTCGAAACAACTAGATCATTGCGAGTTATTTCTTGTTCGTTTACCCCATATACTATTGTTTTATCAGCTTCAGAGCAGGGGGCAGAGACAAGAACTTTTTTTGCTCCAGCTTTGATATGCATAGATGCTTTTTCTTTCGAGGTAAATAAACCAGTACATTCAAGAGCTACGTCAATTTTCATTTTTTTCCATGGAAGTTTTTGTGGATCTCTTTCATTAAGTACTGAAATAGTTTTCCTTCCAATGGTCATTTTGTTTTTCTTTACAGAAATTTTTTCGTTTAAAGGTCCGTGCACTGTATCATTCGCTAGTAAGAATGCGTTTGTATCAACAGGCGCTAAGTCATTTATTGCAACAACATTAATATCCTTACGTTTACTCTCGATAATTGATCTGAGAACTAATCTACCAATCCTTCCAAACCCACTAATTGCAACATTTACTGCCATTTTGATAACTCCTATATTTTTTTAATTACTTGCTTTAATATTTTTTTTGCTGTGAAGCCATAGTAATCATAAAGTTTTTGATAAGGAGCGCTGGCTCCAAAATCTTTCATGCATATATTCACAGTATTTCCTCCACAGATCTCACTCCATCCAAAACTTGAGCCTGCTTCAATTGATATATTTAACTTCGAATTTCCTCTAATCTTTTTTTGATATGTCTTATTTTGAATTTTAAATAGCTCCATGCACGGCACTGAAATCACTCTTACATTCTTTTTCTTTTTTTCTAGTAAACCCATTAGCTGAATCCCAATTTCTACCTCAGAACCTGAGGCATAGATTGAAATATCTGGATTTTTAGAGTTGCTTTTAATTTCATATGCGCCCTGAGAACTAATATTTTTTGCGTAATATTTCCTTCTTAGCATAGGCAGCTTCTGTCTAGTTAGGGCAATAACAGATGGACCTTTTTGATTTGATAAAGCCAATTCCCATGCTTCAGCTGTTTCAATAACATCAGCAGGCCGGAATACTTTTACATTTGGTGTTGCCCTTAGGGATGCCAGCTGTTCAATTGGTTGATGAGTAGGGCCATCTTCACCCAAGCCAATTGAGTCGTGTGTTAAAATATAAATGGCCCTCTGCTTCATAAGAGCTGCAAGTCTAAGAGAAGGCTTACAGTAATCTAAAAATATTAAGAATGTTCCTCCAAATGGTATAATACCTTTATGTAATGATAAGCCATTCATTATGGCTGCCATTCCATGCTCTCTTATTCCATAATAGATATAATTACCTCGGTAATTTTTTGAATTAATAACATCCACTTTGTTCCCTTTAGTATTGTTTGAACCAGTAAGATCCGCAGATCCACCAACTAATTCGGGCATGATGGGTGCAATTTGGTTAATCACCATCTCAGAGGCTTGCCGAGTTGCTATATCAATTGGTTTCTTAATTGAGTCTTTTTTAAACTTGCTTAAAAGCTGGTTAACTTTCTTTGGAATATTTCCGCTAATTCTTCTTTCAAATTCATCTCTTTTCTTTTTGGAGAGTTTTTCAAAATCTATTTTCCATTTCTTATATACATCAGTTGATCTCTTGCCAGACTTTTTCCATTCATTTAATATATCTGTTGGAACCGAAAAAGGCTTGTGGGGCCATTTTAGTTTGGATCTAGTTAAGCTGACTTCTTCTTCCCCAAGTGGACTGCCATGAGAGGAAGATTTACCTTGCTTGTTAGGTGAGCCGAAACCAATTTTTGTTTTACAAGAAATAATAGTGGGTTTTTTTGATTTTTTAGCTTTTGAAATCGCTTTTATAATTTCATCTTTATTGTGACCGTTAATTTTTATCGCGTTCCATCCATAGGCTTTAAAACGGTCAATTGTATTTTCAGAATTTGAGAGTTTAACAGGTCCATCAATTGAAATTCCATTATCATCAAAAAAAACAATTAGCTTATTTAACTTCAAATGACCTGCAAACGATGCAACCTCATGAGATATACCTTCCATCAAGTCACCATCACTGGCAATAACGTATGTATAATGATCGATAATCTTCTGTCCAAATTGGCCACTCAATATTTTTTCAGCTAATGCCATACCAACAGCATTTCCTATTCCTTGTCCTAGAGGACCGGTAGTTGTTTCAATACCTTGAGCATGCCCATATTCTGGATGACCCGCACATTTACTATCAAGTTGTCTAAATTTTTTGATATCCTTTATGGTCATATCACGGTAACCGGTGAGATACAGAAGAGAATACAAAAGCATCGAGCCATGACCAGCAGACAATACAAATCTATCTCTATCATGCCATTTGGGGGCAGTAGAATTAAACTTTAGAAATTTAGTGAAAAGAACAGTGGCAACATCAGCCATACCCATTGGCAATCCAGGGTGTCCACTCTTAGCCTTCTCAACTGCATCAATCGATAAAAATCTTATGGCATTTGCCATATTTTCGTGAGGAAGAGATGAGGAATTTAAGTTTCGAGACATTTATTTTTAATACCAATAATGAGCCTAATATAAGCAATAAAGTAGAAAGAGTCTTAAATTATAATATCTTATTCACAAAGAAAATTTATTTTTTTTTATGATTTTATAAGTTGACTGGGAATAAAAAAGACAGTTAAACTCCCCCTAAAGATTAAGGGTGCGACATGTCAACATATCAAGATACTAAAGATCAATTCAGTAATACTATTACTAATCTTGGTAAAGAAATTGAAAAATTGTCGCAAGAAGCAAAAAAAGTTTCATCTCTGGAAAATGAAAATGCAAAGCTTCTCAGCGAAAATAATCACCTTGAAAATGAAATTAAAATCCTAAAATCTGATTTTCTAGAGCTTAAAAATATCGCTGGAAATATTTCATCACAGCTTGATGAAAATATTTATACAATTAAAGACATATTGGATTCATAGTTGATGCCTGAAATAGTTGTAAATATTAATGATCAAGATTATGCGATAGTTTGCGATCCGGGTGAGGAAAATCACTTAAAGCAACTAAGTTCTCGAATTGACTTCAAAGTCCGAGAATTGACCAAGAGATTTGGAAAAATTGGCGAAACTAGGCTAATGGTAATGGCTTCATTATTAATTGCTGATGAGATACACGATCTTAATCAAAAATTAAGTTCAAATTTGACCAAGATTGAAGAGCTTCAAACAAGCATTAGTTCTAAAGAAAGAATATTAGATCAGCAACAAATGGAAAGTCAAAAATATATTGAGTCCAATAACGAAAAATTAACAGACTTACTATCTAAGCTTTCACAAGCAAGTTAAAAAATTTTTGTAATCATTTACATTAATGATTAATTCAGAGCGTCATCTAGAAAAAAAAATAATACGCAAATTTCTAATCAATAGAAGAAAACAACTATCAGGAGACTATGAAAAAAAAAATATGTCTCATGTTCATTTGCGTCCACTATTAAATAATATTAATAGTGATTATGTAGGTTCATATGTTGATTATAATTTTGAATTAAGCACTAATTCTTTAAATAAATACCTGATTGAAAAAAATATTAATATTTGCTTGCCGAAAATTAATTCTCAATCGAAAGAAATTAATTTTTTTAAATTTAGTACTGGGACTAAATTAATTAAAAATAAATATAATATTTTAGAACCCGAAGTAACCAATGAAATTATTTTTCCAAAACTAGTCTTAGTGCCTTTACTAGCATTTAATGAAAGTGGTTTTAGATTAGGATATGGAGGAGGTTTTTATGATAAATATTTTTCTTCCCAAGAAGAAAAAGATATTATTAAAGTGGGACTGGGATTTTCTTTTCAAAAAGCTAATCAAATTCCCATCGAAAGTCATGATCAAAAACTTGATTGGATTTTAACAGAAAGTTATTTATATAAGGCAATATGAAAATTTTATTTCTAGGGGATGTAATGGGAAGGTCCGGCAGGCATTCCTTAAGAGATCATCTCCCGCAAGCGATTAAAGATCACAATATTGATTTTGTAATAGCAAATGGTGAAAACGCCGCAGGCGGCTTTGGTATTACAGAAAATATATGTAATGAGTTGTATTCGTATGGTGTAAATGTCATTACCACGGGAAATCATTTATGGGATCAAAAAGAGATAACTAGTTACATCGATAAGGATCAAAATCTCTTAAAACCTTACAATTTTGCAGAGGGATCGCCTGGACTAGGATTTAATATTTATGAACTGGCCAATAAGGAAAAAATTGCAGTTATTAATATAATGGGCAACTTATTTATGCGCTCCTGTGATAATGCTTTTTTTAAAATTGAGGAGGTATTGCAAAAAATTGACGTAAATGATTTATCATTCATTTTTGTGGATTTTCATGCTGAAGCATCGAGTGAAAAGATGGCCATGGGTCATCATCTTGATGGACGTGTAACCGCAGTAGTAGGTACGCATACTCACGTTCCAACAGCTGATGCCAACATCATGGAGCATGGAACGGCCTACCAAACAGATGCAGGTATGTGTGGTGATTATGACTCCGTTATTGGAACTAAAAAACAAGAATTTGTCAGAAAATTTGCAACACAAGACACTGAAAGGAAACGAGTGCCTCCTGCCGATGGTATAGGCACATTATGCGGCGTAATCATAGAATCACAGGATAATAATTTTCTTGCTAAAAATATTCAATCAATTCGTATTGGTGGAAAAATAGGAAGTTAGATGGCGGGACACTCTAAGTTTAAAAATATTCAATACCGAAAAGGTGCGCAAGACAAAAAAAGAGCAGGACTATTTTCTAAGTTATCTAAAGAAATAACTGTTGCAGCAAAGTTAGGTTCCCCAGATCCTGATCAAAACGCCAGATTAAGATCAGCAATTCAACTTGCAAAGGCATCGAGTTTTCCAAAAGAGAATATTGATCGTGCTATTAAAAAGTCTTTGGATAAAGATACTGTTAATTATGACCAGATGAGATATGAAGGATTTGGTCCTGCAGGTACATCTATAATTGTTGAGGCACTTACTGACAATAGAAACAGAACGGCATCTAATGTAAGATCATCATTTCAAAAGTTTGGTGGATCATTAGGTGAAACAGGTTCAGTTTCACATGCATTTAAACATTATGGTTTTTTGAAATTTAATAAGGATGTTGCAACGGAGGATGAGTTTTTTAACTTTTCAATTGAAAATGGTGCAGAAGATTGTTTCGTAGAAGAGGATGAATATGAAGCGGTATGCTTGCCCGATACAATGTCAAAGTTTTACGATTTATTAGCTGCTAAATATGGTGAGCCAGTTTCATCTGGTTTTCAATGGAGACCAGATGTATTAGTAAAAGTTGATGGCGATAAGTTAAAATCACTTATAAATTTAATAAACGAGCTTGATAGCGATGAAGATGTTCAGCAGATCTTCTCAAATTTTGAGGCAAGTGATGAAGAATTAAGCAGAATCGCTTGATTAATTAACTTTTAAAATCCAAATATATTAATTAGTCTTTAATGAATTGATAATTTTGATTCGTTTTTATGTCAGGCAGCTCTCCAAAAAGAAAAGGTGATGGATATGAAAGAGAGTTAGCCAAATATTTTAATGAAAAAGTTTTTGGTGGAGATGATCTTGTGCAGCGGATGCCTCTGTCTGGAGGTGGAGCAATAAAATCGTCAGGTGGAAGTGATTTAAAAAATACTCCCCATATTTACGTCGAGGCAAAGAGAACTGAAAAATTTAAAATCCATGAGTCAATTAAGCAAGTAGAAGAAAATATTGAAACATCTAAATCAGATTCATTTCCTGTGGTAATTACAAGAAGAAATAGGGAAACAACCGGTAATTCATTGTGCGTTTTAAGGTTAGATGACTTTATGGAGCTATACAAAATCTTACTTGAAAGCAAGAAGACTGACACTTGATGCCCTATTTAAGACAATTTTTAGTTTTAAAATAATATTATGGAAAACGAAGCTCTGATTAGTACAAGTCAAATAAACGATGAGTTCACCTTAATGTCTCTATTCTTTAGGGCTGACTTAGTAGTGAAATTAGTAATTCTAATATTATTTGCTGCATCAATATTCTCATGGACAATAATTATTCATAAAATACGACTTTTTAGGTCTCTAAAAAAAATCAGCAAACAATTTGAGGAAGAATTTTGGTCAGGACGTTCCATCAAAGAAATTGCATCAACCACCCACCATCTTTCAGAGAGTCCTATAAAGTATGTTTTTCTTGAGGCAGTAGATGAAATTGAAAAATCTAATAAAGATACTAAAAAAAATATCGACAGCATTACTGATAGAATTAATCGAATTATGGAAGCCGCAATTGATTATCAAAATGAAAAGCTCTCACTATACTTTAGCTATCTCGCAACTATAGGTGCAACAACACCTTTTATTGGTCTATTTGGGACGGTTTGGGGGATAATGAATTCTTTTCAGTCAATTGCAATATCAAGAAATACATCCTTAGCAGTAGTGGCACCAGGAATTGCCGAAGCTCTCTTTGCTACAGCTCTAGGACTTCTGGCAGCTATACCAGCTGTAATAGCCTATAATATTTTCACAAGCCAAGTGAATGACGAGAATGCCCGAATGTATAGATTTAAAGAGCACTTTAATGTCATTTTCTCAAGAGGACTTAGTGCAAAATAAACATGAAATTTATTAAGTGATTAGAAATACTCATTCAAAACCCTTTAGCGATATAAATGTTACACCTTTTGTTGATGTAATGTTGGTTCTGCTTATAATTTTTATGGTTACTGCTCCATTATTAACAGTTGGCGTACAAGTAGATCTTCCTGAAAGCAATGCTGACTCTCTGCAATCTGATGATGAGCCAATGGAAGTAACAATCAATGAGATCGGTACAATCTATATTCAAGAAACAGAAATAGCACTGGGTGAATTAATTCCTAAAATAAAAGCAATAACTGATAATAGATTAGATACAAAGATATACGTCAGAGGAGATGAGGCAATTGACTACGGAAAAGTAATGAGAGTACTTGGGGAGTTATCTGGATCAGGCTTTTCAAAAGTTTCTTTAATTACAAAACCCGTAAGCAATTAATTAATGGGACTTAAATATGAGAATTTCAGTTGTAGGATCAGTATCTCTTCACTTGTTCATCCTTTTTTTTACAATAGTCTCACTCCCTTTATTTAATAATGATGAACTTGAAATGCCACCTGTTATTCAAGTTGAACTGATCGAAATAGCAGAAAAAACAAACGTACCTCAGATTAGTAAAAAGAAAGAGGATAAAAAACCAGAAAAAGAAAACAAAAAAGAAGAACAAAAATTAAATCAACCAATTCAAAAACCAAAAGAAGAAAAATCAAATGAAAAAGTAAAAGATCCGTCCACAGAAGAGAAAATTGAAAATAAAAAAATTGAAGAAAAAATGATACAAAATATGCCAGTCAGAAAGCCAGAGATAAAAAAGAAAGATAAATTTGATCCTCTCAAACTAGCTGAGTTAATTGACAAGCAAAAAGATACAAAACAAACAAATCCAGAAGATATCGTTGAAAAGGATTATGAAGCCCTTGATTCAACACCAAGTCTCGATAAGCGACTGACTCTAAGTGAGGAGGACGCAATCAGAGCACAATTTATGCAATGTTGGAGCATTCCACTCGGAATTCCCTATGATGAAACAATGATAGTAAAAATTAAAATATTTTTAAATACAGATGGGTCGCTATTAAAACCACCAGAAGTTGTCCAGCATGAACGGATGAATAAGCCAGGCGAGAAATATTTTAGAACACTCGCAGAGAGTGCTCTTAGAGCGGTAAGACGATGTGACCCTATAAAGGCACCAGAAGCTGAGCGTTATGATAATTGGAAAAATTTACAGTTGAATTTTGATCCTAGAGAGATACTAAGAGGTTAAATATGAAAAAATTATTGGTATATTTATTTCCCTTAATATTATTCACTAATATTTCATTTGCGATAATTGAAATCGATATAACTGAAGGTAATCGAGAACCTCTTCCACTTGCAATCAGTGAGTTCTTTCATGACAATAACCAAGAAATAATAGACAAGAAAATAACAGAAAATATTAGAACTGTAATTTCAGATGACCTTGAAAGAAGTGGTTTGTTTTCATCAATTGACGATAAGGCATTCATCCAAAATAATCGCGCTATGCATTTAAAACCTAGATTCGCAGATTGGAGATTAATAAAAGCCCAAGGTTTGCTTACAGGAGAACTTACCATTGAAGACGATAGGTTAAGAGTAGAATTTCGTTTATGGGATACATTTGCGGAAAAAGAAATAGAGGGATTAGTTCTTATTACAACAATTGATAATTGGAGAAGAATTAGTCATATGATTGCAGACAAAATATATGAGAGACTTACAGGTGAGGAAGGTTACTTTGATACAAGGATAGTTTATGTTGCTGAAGAGGGTCCAAAAAATAAAAGAATAAAAAAACTAGCAATCATGGACCAAGATGGAGCTAACCATAAGTTTTTAACAAGTGGAAAAGAACTAGTCTTAACACCAAGATTTAACCCTGTAAGACAAGAGATTACATATCTCTCATATTTTAAAAATTTGCCTAGAGTTTATTTATTAAATATTCAAACAGGAATACAAGAAGTTGTTGGCGATTTCCCAGGTATGACTTTTGCACCTCGATTTTCTCCAGATGGAGGAAAAATTATTATGAGCTTAGCAAGAGAGGGCAACTCTGACTTGTACGTCATGGATTTAACAAATCGTGTTGTTGAACGATTAACTGACAGTCCAGCAATCGATACATCTCCAAGCTATTCTCCTGACGGTAAGAAAATTACATTCAATTCTGATAGAGGAGGGTCCCAACAAATTTATGTAATGGACAGCAATGGGCGAAATCAAAAAAGAATTTCAAAACAAGGAGGTAATTACGCAACTCCTGTTTGGTCTCCAAGAGGCGATCTTATTGCTTTTACAAAGTTTTATCAGGGTCAATATTTTATTGGCGTCATGAGAACTGATGGAAGTGGTGAGAGACTGCTAACTGAAAATTGGTATCAAGAAGCACCATCATGGTCATCGAATGGAAGGGTATTGATATTTTATCGTGAAACAAAAGCAAATGACGCGGGAGATGGCCACTCTTCATCTATATGGTCTATTGATCTGACTGGGTTTAATGAGAGAAAACTTATTACGCCGGTTGATGCATCTGACCCATCTTGGTCAAAATTAATACAATAAGAGGAATTTATCCTGGAAATTAGACATATTTTATAGAACATGTAACAACTTTATCCTAGACTTGTGCAAGTTAAGTTAATAGAGTACTAACGGCTTTGAAAATATTACGGGAGTTTATTAAAATGGTTTCAACCTTTCAGAATTATACCAGATATTTGGTAATTGTATTATTTGCTTTGTTTTTGGCAGCATGTGAAACTGTGCCAAAAGACTCTGCAACTTCAACTGCATCATCATCATCAACTGCAGCTGTAGAAATATTAGATGGTGTTTATGTTGGGTCAGATACAGTAGAGATGCTAGCGGTTGATGTTCCTGATAGAATATTTTTTGCTTACGACAGCTATTCACTTACTAAAGCCGCTCAAGATACATTAGAAAAACAAGCTAAATGGTTAAAAGCAAATGGATCAGCTACAATAGCGATTGAAGGCCATGCTGATGAAAGAGGAACTAGGGAATATAACTTAGCACTTGGAGATCGAAGAGCTAACGCAGCTAAAGACTATTTGATGACACAAGGCATTAGTTCAAGCAGGGTTACCACTATCAGTTTTGGTAAGGAAAGACCTGTGAATAGCGGCTCAAATAAAAAGGCCTGGGCACAAAATAGAAGATCAGTAACTGTAAGAACGAATTAAATAGATATTTAATTATTCACGCCTTTATTTAGACAAAAGATAAGTCTAGGCTTATAAAAAAATATTTATTTTTATGACCAACAAGCTGTATCTATATTGTTTTGCTACTTTGATAGCCCTTACATCATTTAATACAATTCTCTATGCTGAAGAAATTCCATTAGATAAACTTCTTGAAAAGTTAGAAACTATCGAAAGTAGAATAAAGGTTCTTGAAAAGGCAACTTTTAACAATACAACTTCTGGCCAAGCAAATAATTTAAGCCTTGATGATTATCAATCAATTATTGCAAAACAATCAATCCAGATAGCTGAGCTTCAGAATGAAATTCAATCTTTAACAGCTCAAATTGAAGAAATGATTTTTACAATGCAATCTACGGTCAACAACTTTAATACATTTAAAGAAGATGCAGAATTCAGATTTACTGATTTGAATACTAAAGCCGAGAATATAGAAAAAGTTCAAAACAACTCTAAAACTCAGACTTTAAGTGTTATGCAAAGTGAAATGTTTACTGCTAATGAAGAGGAGTTGGATTTAGAGCCAAAATCACTTGGAACTATAAATATGACGAGTTTACCTGTAGAAGAAAACTCACCTTTTGAAGTAAAGATTGATAATGATGCAGAGGAGCAACAAATTATCAATACAATATCTCAAGATAATATTGTATCCCTTGGTGAACAAAAAATACCTTTATCAATATTGCCAGAAAGTGATGAAGAAAGTCAGTATGAATATGCTATTAATTTACTTAAACAAGGTGACTATGAAACAGCAGAAAAGGCGTTTACAGAATTTATTTCTATTGGAGATGATAAAAATTATTTAAGTAATTCTCATTTTTGGCTAGCTGAGACTTATTATGTCAGAGAAAATTATAAAGATGCTGCTAAGAATTATTTGAGTCTGTATCAAACGTTTCCAAATGCAAATAAAGCACCCGATGCTCTATTGAAGCTCGGAATTTCATTAGTGAACATGCAACAAAAGGAACAGGGATGCATGACATTTATACAACTGCAAGAGTCATACCCTGAAGCTAATCCCTCAATCATTGATAGAAGTAACCTAGAATTAAAAAGAAATGGCTGTGAAATTAGTTAAGCCAATCAATTATAAAAATATAGAGAAGATCACTGATGCAGATTTTGAAAAACAACTCAAACTTCTTGGCGTAAATTCAAAATTTATCGTCGCTCTTTCTGGTGGGCCGGATAGTTTAGCACTGTTATACCTGGCTAAAAATTTTGCTAAGAAAAATAATTTAAAATTTACAGCTGTTTCAATCGATCATAACTTACGTGAGGATTCATCTAAAGAAATTGAATGGATAAAGAAGCTCATGAAAAAAGAAAAAGTAAGCTTTGTAACAAAAAAAGTTAAAAAAAAAATAAGCAGTTCTAATACACTTTCAACAGCTAGAAAACATCGATATGAATTATTAACAGACGTTTGTAAAAAAAATAAATTTAAATATTTATTAACTGCTCATCATCTAGATGACGAAATTGAAACATTTTTGATGAGGTTAATTAGAGGGAGTGGAATAAAAGGTTTATCATCTTTAAAGCCTGTTTCTAAACATAAAGGAGGTGAGATTAATATTATTAGACCTTTATTGAAATATTCAAAAAAATGTCTGATTAAGTATCTAGCAACAATAAAGCAATCTTATCTTTATGATAACACTAATCAAAATATGAAGTATGACAGATCTCGTATCAGAGGTATTGCTGAAAACTTAATTAATGAGGGGTTAGACAAGAAAAGAATTTTAGAAGTTATACAAAATTTAAAAAAAGCAGACGAAGCAATCATTGTATCAGTTAATAATTATTTAAAGAAAAGTGTATCACTTGGAGGAAGTAGTACTTTAAAGGTAAAGACTAAAATATTCAAAAAGGCACCAGTTGAGATACAATACCGTATTATCAATAAATTATGTCGCCTTGTAGGCAACAAGGACAAAGTACCCAGATCGAAGTCACTGCAAAGCCTTATTGATAAAATCAATACCGGGGATTTTAGAAGTCACACTTTAAATGGGTGCATATTTGTTGCTAAAAGCGATGAAATTTTAATATCAAAAGAGAAAAGAAGAAGTCGATTTTTAGGCCAAAATTTTAGAGTTATTCTTGAAAATAAGGATTGGCCAAAATTAATAGAGCATTATTAGTGTTAAACAATTGAAATATATTGTTAAAATTTATACCTTTCTTTTCTTGCATGACGTAAAATAGTAATTATTTAATATCTATAACAAATTTAAAAAAATGAATTTCAGAAATATTACATTGTGGGTATTTATCGCCCTTATCGTCTTTGGTTTATTTAATCTCTTTAGCAACACCAGCGGTGAAAGAAATATAATAGACCTTACATATTCTCAATTCCTTGATGAAGTTGAGGCTGGATCAGTCAAAGATGTGGTCATAAGAGGAAGTAATATTAATGGTGCATTTGATGACGGCCGGTCATTCAAGACTTATGCCGCAAATGACCCTACGCTTGTGGACAGGTTAAATGATAGAGGTGTAAATATTTCTGCTGCCCCTCTTGACGATGGTTACCCTTCACTGCTGGGAGTACTTATTTCATGGTTCCCTATGCTATTGCTTATAGGCGTATGGATTTTCTTTATGAGGCAAATGCAAGGTGGTAGAGGTGGAGCAATGGGTTTTGGAAGATCTAAAGCAAAACTTTTAACTGAAAACAAAAATAAAGTAACTTTTAATGATGTAGCAGGTATTGATGAAGCAAAGGAAGAGCTTGTTGAGATTGTTGACTTCCTTAAAGACCCAAGAAAATTTCAAAAGCTTGGTGGAAGAATTCCAAAAGGTGCATTACTAATCGGACCTCCAGGAACAGGAAAAACGCTCTTAGCAAGAGCCGTTGCAGGCGAAGCTGGAGTTCCATTTTTTACAATTTCAGGTTCAGACTTTGTAGAAATGTTTGTTGGCGTGGGCGCTTCAAGAGTTCGAGACATGTTTGAGCAAGGAAGAAGAAATTCTCCGTGCATAATATTTATTGATGAGATTGATGCTGTTGGAAGAAGTCGTGGAGCAGGTCTTGGTGGTGGCAATGATGAGAGAGAGCAAACGTTGAACCAAATCCTCGTTGAAATGGATGGCTTTGATACCCAAGAAGGCATTATATTGGTTGCTGCAACAAACAGACCTGATGTACTAGACCCTGCCTTACTCAGACCAGGTAGGTTTGATCGACAGGTAGTGGTTCCAAATCCAGATATTATGGGCAGGGAAGCAATTCTGAAAGTTCATATAAAAAAAATATCAGTTGCTCCTGATGTAGACATTAGAACAATAGCGAGAGGAACTCCTGGATTCTCTGGTGCCGACCTTGCTAACATTGTCAATGAGTCTGCTTTGCTCGCGGCAAGAAAAAATAAGAAGATTGTAACGATGGTGGATTTTGAAGAAGCTAAAGATAAAGTCATGATGGGTTCAGAGAGAAGATCTCTTGTTATGAGTCAGGATGAAAAAGAATTGACAGCTTACCACGAAGGTGGCCATGCTATTGTTGCCATAAATCAACCAGCATCTGATCCAATTCACAAGGCAACAATAATACCACGCGGTAGAGCCTTAGGAATGGTGATGAGATTGCCTGAAAGAGATCAGTTATCAATGGCAAGAGAAAAAATGCTTGCTGATATTACTGTTGCCATGGGAGGAAGAGTTGCTGAAGAAATAATCTTTGGGGATGACAAGGTAACATCTGGCGCATCTTCTGATATTGAAATGGCAACTAAGATGGCAAGAAACATGGTCACTAAATATGGAATGAGTGAAAAATTAGGACCGCTTCAGTATAGTGAAAATGAAGAAGAAGTTTTTCTAGGTAGGTCCGTTCAAAAACATCAAAATGTATCAGAAGATACAGCAAGGTTAATCGATTCTGAAATTAGAATAATTGTTGATACGTGTTATGATCTTGCAAGAAAGATCCTAACTGAGAAAATAAACGATCTCCATGCTCTTGCAAAAGGCTTGATAGAATACGAAACTTTGAATGGAGATGAAATATTGTCACTTCTTAAAGATGGAAAAATTGATAGACCAAACCCAGAAGAAGAAATAAATAATGCCGGTCCATCTGTGCCTAAAAGTGGGAAGCCTTCAACTGTTGTTCCTGGATTCAAGCCTAAACCTCAGACTAGTTAAGTTGAAATAAATATGACTGCTGTGCGTAAACTTGTTAAGTATTACGTCAGACCAATACTAAATAATAGTAAAAATAAAGACTCCCTTTGCCTTGGATCATCTAGACTTTATTTTGATAAAATTGAATTAATTACAAGAAATGGAAAAGATATATCGTCAAAATATCTTCATTTAAAGGAGATAACCAGACTACCTAGTGACATTAGTAGGACTATCAAAATTCAATTAAAAAAAATAACAAAGACTAGAAAGAAAATTAAAAACATAAATTTTAATAAACCCTCAATAATGGGAATTTTAAATGTTACTCCAGATAGCTTTTCAGATGGAGGAAAATTTTTATCAATTGATAATGCGTATGCCCAATATAAAAAGTTGAAGAAAGAGGGTGCAGTCATAGTTGACATTGGTGGAGAGTCTACACGACCTGGATCAAAAACAGTTCCAACTCAAAAAGAGATTCAAAGAATAATGCCGGTTATTGATTTAATTAAAAGTAAGTCAAAAAGTTCTTTAATTTCTGTTGATACAAGAAAATCTGCCGTAATGAAAGCTGTAATGAAGTATAATATTGATTTTATAAATGATGTCTCGGGATTAAGGTATGATAGTAAAGTTAGAGATTTTTTAAGTAATTCTAAAATTCCCTTTGTTATAATGCATTCAATTTCTAATCCTGCAAAAATGCAAAATTCAATTAAATATAAAGATGTTCTTCTTGATGTTTATGATTTTCTAGAAAATCAAATAAGAAAATGTAAATTAAAAGGCATATCTGAAAATAAAATTATAATCGATCCAGGCATTGGCTTTGGTAAGACTTTGAAACAAAATTTGACACTTATTAAAAAGATTAGTTTACTTCATTCACTTGGCTTACCAGTAATGTTAGGCAGTTCGAGAAAAAGTTTTATTGGAAAGATACAAAAAAATGAATTATACGAAGATCGTACAGGGGGATCGATAGCTTCTGTCTTATACGGCTTGTCGCAAGGTGTGCAATTATTTCGAGTACATGACGTATATGAGACGAATCAAGCAATAAAAGTCTATTCGAAATTAATATGAAAAAGAAATATTTTGGAACAGATGGAATTAGAGCAAGCTCTAATAGCGATAAATTAAATGGACCTTCCCTAATAAATCTAGGAATGGCACTAGGGAAATTTTTTACCAAAGGAGACCACAGGCATAAGGTTGTAATTGGAAAAGATACCAGACTTTCTGGTTATATGATTGAACAAGCTTTAACATCTGGTTTGCTTTCAATGGGTATGGATGTTTTCTTATTTGGCCCGATTCCAACTCCCGCAGTCTCAATGTTAACAAATTCAATGCGAGCCGATCTTGGAATTATGATTACTGCATCTCATAATCAATATCAAGATAACGGTTTAAAAATATTTGATAGACTTGGCAACAAGCTCTCTGATGAGACAGAACTAGAGATAGAAAACCTGATGGAAAGTAAACTTGAAGAGTCACTAGCTAAGCCTGAAAATATAGGGAGAGCTCAAAGATTAGAAGACGCAAATGGCAGGTACATAGAATATTTAAAAAATACTTTTCCAAAGACCCAACGCCTTGATGGATTAAAAATTGTTGTTGATTGTGCCAATGGTGCTTCATATATATCAGCTCCTCTAATTTTGTGGGAGTTAGGAGCAGAGGTCATTCAAATTGGAACTCAACCAAACGGAATAAATATCAATGACAAGTGCGGTTCAACTAATACAGATTTATTGGCAAAAACTGTATTAGAAGAAAATGCTGATATAGGAATTGCATTAGATGGAGATGGTGACCGCTTAGCAATAGTTGATGAAAAAGGAAATGTCATTAATGGTGACCAAATCCTTGCGTTGCTAGCATTACATTTGAGCAAAAAAAACTTACTACAAAAAAATAAAGTCGTTGGAACATCAATGGCCAATATAGGGTTAGAAAACCTACTCAATGAAAATAACATTGAATTAGTTAGAGCAAATGTTGGTGATAGGTATGTTAAAGAAAAAATGATACATGAAGGTCTAAATTTAGGTGGAGAGCAATCAGGTCATATTATCATGAGGGATTATACGTCCTCTGGTGATGGAATCATTGTTGCCCTACAAGTACTTGCAATTATTATGCAAAAAGAAAAACAAGCTAGTGAAATTCTTAATTTATTTATGCCACATCCCCAAAACCTAGTTAATTTTGAAGTTAAAACTAAGAATATTTTGGAAAGTGATGAAACTAAGAATTTTATTAAAAAGTGTGAGGAAGAAGTTGCAGGTGAAGGTAGAATCGTTGTTAGAATGTCTGGCACTGAACCACTTTTGAGAGTTATGATAGAGTGTAAAAGTCAGAGTAAAATTGATGAATTAACTGAAAACGTTACAAAATATTTTTCTTAATATTTAGGATAAAAAATGACAGGTGTAGTAGTTGTTGGATCCCAATGGGGTGATGAGGGGAAAGGAAAGATTGTGGATTGGCTTTCAAGTCAAGCTGACCTCGTAATCCGCTTCCAGGGAGGTCATAATGCTGGCCATACTCTTGTAATTAATAATGAGACATACAAGTTAAATATTTTACCGTCAGGCATTTTGCGTGAAGACAAAATTTCGATTATTGGCAATGGAGTTGTTCTTGATTTATCTGCTCTTAAAAAAGAAATAACAAGTTTAGTTGATAGAGGTGTGAAAATTTCTCCACATAATCTATTTATTTCCGATAGGGCAACAATTATATTGCCCATCCATCAAAAACTAGACGCTATAAGAGAAAATAATAATCTTATTAAAATAGGGACAACTAAAAGAGGAATAGGGCCAGCTTATGAAGATAAAGTTGGAAGAAGAGCAATTAGATTGTGTGATTTATTTGATAAAGAAAAATTAATAACCAAAATTGATACATTATTGAATCATCATAATGCAATAATGAGAGGTTTAGGTAATGAGGAATATAAAGCAGCTGATATACTTGATGAGATTTATGAACTAGGACAGTTTGCTAAACCATTTGCAAAAACAATTAATGAAATTCTTGGCACCATAAAAGATAATAATGAAAAGATACTATTTGAGGGAGCCCAGGGATTTCTATTAGATATTGATCACGGAACATATCCATACGTCACATCATCTAATGTTCATGCAAGTTATGCTTCAATTGGCAGTGGCTTGAGCCCAAAAGTAGTTAACCATGTATTAGCAATAACTAAAGCTTATACTACAAGAGTGGGAAATGGACCCTTCCCAACCGAACAAGATAATGAAGTCGGCAATAAACTCGGTGAAATTGGTCACGAATTTGGGACTGTTACGAACAGAAAGAGAAGATGCGGTTGGTTTGATGCTGTGTTGGTTCGTCAGGCACTGACTCAATCAGGTGCAACAGGTATTGCTCTTACAAAAATTGATGTATTAGATCATTTTGAAGAAATACAAATGTGTATTGGCTATAAATTAAAAGGTGAAGATATTGATTTTTATCCAAGTTCAGAACAAGACCAGGAGGAACTGGAGCCAATTTACGAGACGTTTGAAGGCTGGTTAAGTACCACGACTGGTATCCATAATTATGACGATCTTCCTGTTAATGCTAAAAAATATATAGAGCGAATTACCGAATTGACCCATACAAAAATCGATCTGATTTCAACAAGTCCTCGTCGCGAAGATACAATCTTGATAAATAAATTATTTGATTAGGCCTGGATTAGTTTTGTATCTCTTGCCAGGCTCAACATTTCGGATTGTAATTTTTGAAATGCTCTCTCTTCAATCTGCCTAATACGTTCTCTACTGATATTGTATTCTTTGCTAAGTTCCTCAAGAGTTTTAGGATCTTCTGATAATTTTCTTCCTTGAATAATGTATTTTTCTCTTTCATTCAGTACATCAATAGCTTTTGATAAAAGTTCTTTTCGCTTAGTTACTTCTTCCTTTTCAGCAATTTTAACTTCATGATCTGCATCTTCGTCTACTAGCCATTCTTGCCATTCTTCCTGGCCATCAGCACTGACAACGGCATTAAGAGAGTAATCATTTCCTGACATTCTTCCTTCCATTTCAGAGACTTCTTTTTCTGAAACATTTAATTGACTTGCAATTTCAGTCACCTGATGAGGCTTTAATGAACCCTCATTGTAATCACTGAGCTTGCCCTTTAATTTTTTAAGATTAAAAAATAATTTTTTTTGTGCTGCAGTTGTACCAATCTTAACTAGACTCCAAGACTTTAAGACATATTCCTGTATAGCTGCTCTGATCCACCACATCGCATATGTTGCTAAACGAAAACCTTTGTCAGGGTCATACTTTTTTACAGCCTGCATTAAGCCAATATTGCCCTCAGAAATTAATTCTGTGACTGGCAGTCCATAGCCTCTGTATCCCATTGCTATTTTTGCAACTAGCCTCAAATGACTAGTGACCAATTCATGAGCTGCACTCGTATCTCCTTTGTCCCTCCATTTCTTTGCAAGGCTAACCTCTTGCTTTTCAGTTAACATTGGGAACTTTTTAATTTGCTGGAGGTAGTGTGTTAGGCTACCTTCATTTGACAATACAGGTAGTTTGTTGTTATTGGTCATATATTAAATATGGTACTTATATGCTTATTTTCAATGCTCAGCTTTTAATAGAATTTATTAAATTGCTCAAGTAATCTGGGATAACTGACTGAAATAATTGAATTTTTTCTTTGTGAGGATGAACAAAGCCAAGACTCTTGGCATGCAGAGCTTGCCCTGGCAGTGCATTAATCGCAGAAATTGCACTATCTGATAATTGTTTCAGTTTACTTTGAGGGGATCTTCCATAGGTCTTATCTCCTATGAGAGGATGACCCTTGTCAGTCATATGAACTCTAATTTGATGAGTCCTGCCAGTATGAAGCTTACATTCAATTACACTTGCAATTGTATTACCTTTACTGTTTTTTAAGTTTTCAATGGTTTTATAATTCGTTATTGCTTCTTTACCCTTTATCTTAGAGCTCATCATTTTTGTTCTATTTTTATTACTTCTTGAAATTAAAGACGATATTTTTCCACTTGCAGGTTTTATTGATCCCCAGCAGACAGCCATGTATTCTCTTCTAATGGAATGATCAGCAAATTGAAGTGAAAGGTGTTGGTGACTAAAGTCATTTTTTGCCACAACAACGAGTCCACTTGTATCTTTATCTATTCGGTGAACTATCCCAGGTCTTTGGGAGTCTCCTACAAATTTTAAACTATTTCCACAATGGTTGATTAAAGCATTTACAATGGTACCTGATTTGTTGCCGGCACCCGGATGCATTACGATGCCAGCAGGTTTATCAATTACTATTAAATCTTCATCTTCGTAAACAACATTAAGGTCAATTTTTTCACTTTTTAAAGAAGTTTCATTTTTAATTTCTTCTGTAACTTTAATTTTATCTTTAAGAGAAATTTTATAGTCTGGATCTTCCCTTTTGCCATTCACTAGTACCATTTTATTATTTATTAAAAGCTTAATTTTTGATCGACTCAGATGAGTCAGTTCTAATGAAATGTATTTATCAAGTCTTAACCCGTTATACTTGATATTATTGACTTTATATTCATAGATCATTAATAGTATTTTAAATGAACCAGAGAATATTACTATTCATAGTTATTTTTTTAGGATTTTTAATTATTGTTGGTACAACCGTGGTAATCACAACAGTTATTGAAAGATCAAGAAATGTAGATTTTTTCGAAAATACTACTGATACTGAATTTCATAGTACATGTGGAACATCAGGTATCGAAGATGTTATTAAACTCGAAGATCAAAAAATATTGCTTAAATGTTTTGATGGTCCGGTATACATTTATGACTCTAAGAAAAACCAAATTATTACTGAAATTAATTAATTATTTATAATTGAGTCAGACGCCTTTTCAGCAATCATTACTGTTGATGCGTTCAGATTACCCGTAATAATATTAGGCATAATCGATGCATCTATGACTCTCAATCCATCTATTCCGTATACTTTCAGTTCCTCGTCTACAACTGATAAATTATCTTTACCCATTTTACACGTACATGATGGATGGTATGCAGTATCTCCTTTATCTCTTATAAAATTATTCAGATCTTCATCATTGTTTATATCACTTCCTGGTGAGATTTCTTCTCCTCTATATTCATCGAATTCTTTTTGATTAAATATCTCCCTTGCAATTTTTATTCCTTCTCGCATTTCTCTAAGATCATGTTCAGTTTGCATGTAATTGAATTGGATTGAAGGCGCATCGTTTGGATTAGCTGATTTTAATTTTACTGATCCTCTGCTAGTAGGTCGCATCGGTCCAACATGTGCTTGAAAAGCATGGCAGGTAGAGCTCTTTCTACCATGATCTAAAACTAAAGATGGAAAAAAATGGAATTGCATATTTGGATAATCAGACATTTCATTGCTCTTTACAAATCCTCCTGTTTCTAGATTAGAGTGTGCAGCAACACCCGTCTTAAACAAAAACCATTCAGCACCTATCAATGCCATTTTTAATGGGTTCTGAGCACTGTGCAGTGTTACAGGCTTTTTACATTTATATTGAACATAGGTTTCAAGATGGTCTTGCAAGTTTTTCCCAACTCCCTCCAAACACTCTACTGGCTCAATGCTATATTTTGATAATTCATTTTCTGGACCAATTCCAGAAAGCATAAGTAGTTGAGGTGAATTTATAGCCCCAGCAGAAAGAAGGACCTCTTTGCTTGAAAAATATTTTTTATTTTCACCATTCGCCTTGCATTCAACCCCAACAGCTTTTTTATCCTCAAATAGTATCTTATTTACAGTTACGTTTGTTAATATCTCCAAGTTAGATCTGTGCTTTATTGGATGAAGATACGTAACGCTTGTACTTTGCCTCTTTCCATTAAAAATAGTTGTATCCATTAATCCAAAGCCTTCTTGTCTTTCACCATTCATATCATTATTGATTTGATACCCAGCTTGTTGAGCGGCATTTAAATAAACTTGACTAAGAATATTGCCATTGGGTGATCTTGACAGTTTTAATGGTCCCGACTCTCCTCGAAAATTTGAGTCTAAACCCTCAATTGACTCAGATTTTTTAAAATAGGGTAAAACTTTATCGTAAGTCCAATCTGTTAAACCCAACTGTCCCCAGTTATCAAAATCTTTTGCATTGCCTCTTACATGAACCATACCATTGTGTGAGGAACTTCCTCCCAACATCTTGCCTCTGGGGCAGAACATAGTCCTATTATGCATAAATGGCTCTGGCTCAGATTCATAAAGATAATTATATTTTGGATCGTGCATTGTATAAAGCAGTGCTGCAGGCATTGCAGTCTTCCAAGTCTTGTCTGAAGGTCCAGATTCTATTAGCAGGACATTAATAGCTTTATTTGATGAAAGGCGATTGGCTAGTACACAACCAGCACTACCAGCTCCAATTATAATGTAATCAAAGTTATTTAATTTCATGAAATGATTTTATCAAATATTATATTTATAGTACAACATTAGATAATGTTAAAAAACTTAAATCCAAGTTTAGCAATAGTATTATCTACTCTGCTTTGGGGCACATGGTGGTATCCTTTGCGTTTATTAAATGAGTATGCAAACAATAATGCGATACCACTAACATTAAGCTTTATGCTTGCTGGCTTTTTTCTTTTAAGTTTTTCACTACGAAACGTTCATTTATTTACTAAAAAAAATATAATACTTACAATAGTTGCAGCGACCGCGGGTGCGGCAGCAATGTGTCTATACAATGAGGGACTATTACGAGGTAATGTAGCAAGGATTTTAATATTTTTTTATCTTACAGCTGTGTGGAGTACAATTATTGAGATCGTATTTTTAAGAACTCCTTTAACTATATATAGGGCCTTTTCCATAGCAGCCGGATTCACTGGTCTTTTTATTATAACAGGGCTGGACAAAGGTAATATTTTGCCAACTTCTCTCGCTGATTTATTCGGTATAACCTCTGGTTTTTTGTGGTCAGTTTGTGCAACTATAATCAGAATTAATAAGGAATTGGATGTTAACTTTGGGACTTCAATCTTCATACTCATTGGGGGATTATTTGTTATCATTGCAACTCTTTTGCCTGATGGACAAGTGCTCACAGGTTTCAATACTGAGATAATATCTAATACTTATATAATAATTTTGATATTTGCTTTTATTTGGTTGCTTCCTGGATATTGGCTTATTACTTTCGGCCAAGATCAAGTAGATCCAGGTAGGGCTGGTATTCTACTAATGTTCGAAGTTGTTATTGGCATAATATCTGCATATCTATTAGCCAATGAAATTATTACAATGAGAGAATTTATTGGTGCGGTATTTGTTATGAGTGCTCCATTGATTGAGATATATGCTGGAAATAAATTATATAAATCAGTAGCTTAGAATTTTTCTATAAACTATTAAAATTTCCCCCTTTTTACCTAGATAGTAGGATGGATATATGTTTCAATTGATTCATACAAAAAATAAAAAATGGGAGTTATGAATGAGTTTATTCTCTAGAAAATCGGTTATTGCAATATTTCTTATAGGTTTTGCGATGATCTTTGCTGTCAGTTGTGACAGAAATCAAGAAGTTTCTGACTGTGGTACCATTTCGGTTGCTGAAATGGATTGGGCATCAGCAGAAATGTTTGCTAATTTAGATAAAGTTGTTTTAGAAAAGGGATTTGGATGTGATGTCGAGTTAGTCCCTGGTTCAACACAACCAACAACTGCGTCAATGGTTTCTAAAGGGGAGCCAGATGTTGCGCCTGAAATGTGGGCAAATGCGAATAGAATTGAACTTGATAAAGCTGTTGATGAAGGCAAGCTTCATTATGGTGCTATGGTTCTTTCAAGTTATGGTGAAGAAGGCTGGTGGATTCCTCAGTATTTAGCTGACGCTAATCCTGACATTCAGACTGTTGAGGATGCGCTTGCTAGACCTGAATTATTTCCGCACCCTGAAGGTGGTGACGGAGCTCTTCACACTTGTCCGTCTGGTTGGAACTGTCAAATAAGTACTGGCAATTTGTTTAAGGCGTTTGAAGCAGAGTCTAAAGGCTTTAGACTTGTTGACCCTGGTTCTGGAGCTGGTTTAGATGGTTCAATTGCTGAAGCGTATAATAAAAAACAAGGTTGGATGGGTTATTATTGGGCCCCAACAGCAATTCTTGGAAAGTATCCAATGAAAAGACTAGATTTTGGAGTTCCGTTTGATGCTGATGAATGGGCTAATTGCACATCTCAAGACTGTGGAGATCCAAAAAAGAATTCTTGGGTTTTATCTGAGGTCTTCACTTACGTAACAGATCGCTTTAAAAATCAAGCGGGCAGTGGTGCCATGGACTACATGGAGAAGCGAGCGTTACCAAACACAACTGTTAACGAAGTGTTAGCTTGGATGGCAGATCAACAAGCCTCTGGTGAGGATGCTGCACTATACTTCTTAAAAAATTATAGTGAGTGGCATGATTGGGTTGATGCTGATACGCGTAAACTAATAGAAGCAGCTATATAACAGCTGATAACAGCGGGCTAATTTCTTTTTAGCCCGCTTTTTTTTTAAGATGAACTTGATAGAATTTTTTACTTCATTCCCTGAAATGAGCTCTGAAAGTCTAAGACTTTTTAAAAAGTCAGTTGATGGTGCTTATAGAAGTTTTTCTGCAAAATACGGTGATGCTATAGAAGCTGTTTTTGATCCAGTTCTCTATTTCTTAGTTTGGTTTGAGAAGCTTCTGCATAATTCACCCTGGCCTCTTGTAATACTTGCTCTACTGGGCTTAGTATATCTTGGCAGTAGAAGCATTTACCTGACTATAGGATCATTATTTGCGTTTTTGTTCATTGGTTACTTTGGAATGTGGGATGATACTATGTCTACAGTAAGTATCATTGGTGTTTGTACTGCGCTGACTATTGGATTTGGAATTCCTGTTGGTATCCTTATGTCTGGTAGCGATAGAGCAAGAGCAATGATTACCCCAATATTGGATATTATGCAAACCATGCCAAGCTTTGTTTACCTTATTCCTGTTGTTATGTTACTAGGTATTGGAAAAATTCCAGGTTTACTAGCTGTTATTATTTATGCAATACCTCCAGTGATTAGACTCACTGATTTAGGAATAAGAGAAGTCAATAAAGAGGTACTAGAAGCAGCTGA
>OCZA010000114.1_pt1 | contig 27607 bp, 20 predicted proteins | sample 1539021 | NCBI WGS metagenome assembly OCZA01 (sample SAMEA2619376, study PRJEB22493) | marine metagenome | biome: marine biome (ENVO:00000447); feature: surface water layer (ENVO:00002042); material: "saline water (ENVO:00002010), including plankton (ENVO:xxxxxxxx)" | depth 5 m | reverse complement strand
CCACCTAATACAACACCACCTAAACTTAATTCACTTAATCCTGATAGGTTGAATAAGTCTGCGTTTAGTGTTACAATACCTGTTGACTGTTCTACTTCAAATAATTCACCTGTTCTAAAGTTACCATCTTGGTCAGTTGAAGTGTAGAATACTCTTCCACCACCACTCATTTTAACTTCTTTATTTTGTTGTGCTTCATAACCAGTAGTAAATCCTAGGTTAGTGTATAAGTCTGGATAGTTTGTTGTGCTTGTTCCACCAGTACCTATATCTAGGAAGTCGTGTCCAGTTAATCTAATTTGTGAATATTGTTGTCTGATAGTTAACGTTGTTTCATGATCCGGAGATTCATTTTCTTTGAAACTTGGTGATATTCTAAACGTTGCTGATAAGTTTGGTGCACTTCCACTTACGTTTGTAATTTGTGTAACTCTATATATTTGATCTGCGATTCCAGTCACGTATAACAAGTCTCCTGGACCAGGTTCACGTGATAAATCTTTTATTTGTACAACTTTTCCAACTTGATATTCATCTGCTAAACCATCACCAGTAATTGTTGCACTTACATTTATAAATCCTGTACCTCTGTTTGTAAATGTAGGTTGCCCTAGTACACCATTTGCAATTCTACATTGCAGTTGTGCATCTATAGTATTTCTATTATCAGTAATTGTTATGTTAGGCGCCGCCGAATAACCACTTCCTGGATCAAAAATTTGTACTTTTGAAAGTTTTCCTGCGTTTGTAATAACTCTTGCTAATGGTGGAGCACCTTTTTTCATTACAGTTGCTGAACTCATTGCAGTTGTTTTTAGTGGAATAAAGTAACCACCTGAATTTCTTCCTTCAACAATTTTGTCATATGTTCCTGAAAGTGTTCCTGTTAATTGTTTCCAACACATACCATCGTAACTGTATGCTACCTCACCATTTGCAGTGATTGCCACAAAAGTTCCTTGCATACCTGTAACTTTGTAAGGTCCACTGTGTGGTAAAGTATCTGATTCAGTCCAAGTTGTAACTGCACTTGTAGAACTTTGTGCCACGTTAGCGTTTGTTACAAAAATTTTATTCAATGACGTTGAATCATCTAATGGTGAATCTTGTACAGGCATTAAGAATTTTCCATTTTTGAAAACTAAATCTTTTGCAAGATATTTGTAACCACCTACACCTTGTCCACCAACTATTGCCGCCAATTGCCATGTAACACCATCATCAACTGATTCCCAAGTTTGTCCGTATTGGTTAGAAGTTATAAACAATCCGTTACCTGCCGCAACATATTTAAATATCGGAGTTGAACCATCATATGGTTCTACTTGTGAGTTTGTCCAACTTGAACCGTTATCTGTTGAACGATATATAATACCTGTGTCTGATACAATTATCCAAGTTGTTCCAATCGCCGCAACACCTGTGAATGTGTCTGAACCAACTGAACCACTTATGTCACTCCATGTAGCACCATCGTTAGATGTGTTTACTACACCGCTTGACGAAACTGCTATAAATTTATTTTGATTTGCTTCGATATCATTCCAAGTAGTTGTGGATACACCACTACAAGTAGTAAAGTTTGTACCGTCTGATGTTCTAGAACCTCTGCCAGAACCTAATAATACTGTGATGTTAGAAGAACCTATTCTTCCATGACAACCAACTTGATAATCACCTGCTATCGCTAAATTTGGAGTTGTGCTAGTATAACTTGGTTCTGCAAAACTGGCTCTAGGCTCGATGAAATATTTTGTAGATGGATCTAATACAGCCGCAATCGGGAAGCCACCTAGTAAATGTTGCCAACCTGGTGTATTATCAAATTCTTTTTTAACTGTTGCAACTTTTGTCACTTCGTTAAAAGTATCAACTATCGCGTACTGTCCTCTACCTGTACCTTCTCTTATGTATATTCTTTGTCCAATAGTCTGTGCCGACGTACCTTGAAATTGTGCATTAAGTTTGATAGATGTTTTATCACCTGAAATTGCTGGACCAGATATACTTGTATAACCGGCACCTCCTGCTGGAGTAGAATCTCCAGGACCCATTAATCTAATTCTGTTTACACCACCATCACGTGTGTTTGCATATCCAAGAGTACCTGCCGCTCCTGCACCTGAACCTGAAATTGTAATTGTTCCTGATGTGTAATCCTGACCTGCATGAGCATAAGCAAATGCAAATATTTCGTTTTCATCATTGTAAACTGCGTCAACAGTCGCTTCTTTTGTTCTGTTGTTAATTTTTGCCGTAATTGCTGTTTCAGTTGGTGTAACACCTTCTGCAACCGAACCAAAATCTCCATATGAATTGTTTCCGTTTGTTGCTCTAACTTTTCCACCGTTTGTAGCAAGATAACCTATGTGGCAATAGTACGTAAACACAGATACAAGTTCCGATTTACCTTCACCGTTTGCCCAATAACCAATACCTTGGTCAATTACCTGTGTAAAGTCATTGGCAACAATTGATTTGTTACCACCATTGTGTAAATCGCCGTCTACTTTCATTCCAATACAACCTGTACCAAATGTAGAAACGTTTTGTACATAACAAGATTTACTTGTAATCCATGCACTTGCGTCTGTTGGACCTGTTCCTGGATTTAAGGTAACAAATGCTCCACCTGTTGGACGTTTTGTACCATAGGAATTCATCGCTCCCAAAGAACCTGTTAGTCCCATTAAACTTAAATTTCTAATACCAGTTCCGTTGTTTACTCTGAACATATCATAACCTGTTTCATATCCTGCCGCAGGTTTAATTGTTGTACTTCTTAATTCATCTCCAACAATAGCAACGTCTCTTGGAACTGTGATTGGTAATATTTCTTCATAAATTCCTGTTTTAACAAAAACAGTTGCTGGTGCTCTGTTGTTTAAATCTTGTTGAATGTAATCACAAGCATATTTTATAGTTTTGAATGGAGCAGATAATTTATCTCCATTATTAATTGTGTCATTTCCTTCTGGAGCAACATAGAAAACTTTTTGTACTACTTCAAAGTCTTCCCAATAAGGTAAACCGTTTGTGTTTACTTTTAATAATTGTCCCGCCGTTCCTAAACCTATTCTTAATCTTGTTGAATCTGATTGTACTGTTTTAACATCACCTGGATATTCCAATACGTTTGGTGCGTGACCTTGTGCTAATAATACCCAATATGGTCCAACGTTTTCAGATGCAAAGTCTAACGGTGGTTTAGCATCTGATGAATTTGCTTCGTGTGTTAGTATACATCTATATATTGTACCTGCAACTGAAACTACATCTCCTGGGAAATAAGTTGACTCACCAGTTTTGCCACCGATGTCTTGTGTTTTCCAAGGACCTTTCCAAGCATGAGCATCTACAAGTTTTTGCCATGGGAATGGAGTATCTGTACCAGGATCGTAGGTTGTATCCGTGTTCGGATCTGTGTTGCTGTGCGTTCTAACCGCGATGTATAAATGACCACCTGCTGTTACAACATCACCTGTTTTGTATTCGTATGGAGTAAGTTGGTTGTTTACTATTGTTTGTCCTACCCAGTCGCCTTTGAATGTGTATCCAACAATCTGTAATTGCCATGTGGCGCTTGAATCTGTTACTAATGGAGTTACGCCGATGTTACTTTTTAAAGCAAGATATGTGTAACCTCCATATAAAACAATGTCACCTTGTTGGTAATATTGTGACGTTGTCCAAAGTTGTTCGAATTCTAATCCTGGTAACCACAGTGTAAACTTGGATTCGTCCATAGTTCCAGTAGTTGACCAGTGTCCTGTTGTTGTTCTCCACATACCTGGAGACCATCTTACTAAATCACCTTTTGAATATCTCTTACCAAATCCCCAATCACCTTGGTATCTAATACCATCCATAACAGTTTCCCATTGTGCTTGGTTGGCTTCTAAGCCATCTGTGTTTGAATTAGGAGTACCATCAACTGAAACTGCCGTTACCGCACCTGAACCGTCTACGGTGTTAAGTGTAATCACTGCATCATTTGTTCCAGTCACACCGCCTATGTTCGCACCATCTATTGTGATTGTGCCTAGTGCTGTGTATCCTGAACCAGCAGTAATAATTCTACAATAGTAAGTTGTTGTTACTTTGAAAATTGCGAATGTAAAACTTGTACCTGATACGTTACTTGTTTTTATTGTTGGACTAATAAATTCATTTGTTGTGGAAGATCTGTGTCCTGATAGACATCTGTAAACCATACCACCGTGGTATATAACATCATCTGGATAGTATAAAGTATTGTGTGTCCAGTCACCTCTCCAGTTGTCTGATCTTGAATATTGATCCCAGTATGCCGCGTTGTATTGCAAACCGTCATCTGCTGTGGCAGAAGTGTGTGCTGTGTTACACTTCCAAATTGATCCACCATAGATAACAGTTTGGTCAACGTTGTAAAGAGTCGCTGGTTGCCATACACTTGCCCAGTCTTCTCCTCTAGCAAAGTAAACCCATTTTGTTTCATCACCTAATACACCATTTGATGCTGATGAATTAGAAGTGTGTCCTGTTATACATTTGTATATAAGACCACCAACTTTAACAAGTTCACCTATTTTGTAAAATGTAGATGGTTGCCATGCGCCGGTCCAACTTTGACCGTCCATCATTTGTGTCCATCTTGGAATTGTTGCGTTTAAGTCGTTGTAAAAATTTGAATCTGATGTGTGTACTTCAGTACAAACATAAACTTTTGCACCGAATCTTAGGACATCATCTTTTACATAAAGAGTTCCTGCTGTCCAGTCACCTCTCCATTTAAAACGTATCCTATCTATTCGAAAATCTGCCATTGATTAATTCCTTAATACTATTTATTTCCTAACTACTATAAGGTTCAACGTATCCTGTATACGTCTGCGCCTCGTTAACTTTTAATACCAATTCACCATCTTTATTCACGTAGTAAAATAGGTTTCTTCCGTCCCATTTGTACTGTTCATAAACAAGGTTTTTATAAACAAGTTTGTGTTGAGTGTCTCTGCCTTCAAAGAAATCCTCTCCACGTGACCAATTGTTATAATTTTCATTAATATTTCCTGGTCTATTCAATTCTACACCATCTTCCAGTTCAAGCAAATCTGCTTTTACCATGTAGATCGTTCCATCTGAAGTTCTGCGTAAACCATAGAAATACCTGTTGTTACCAAGTGTCTTCTGTAATTCATCTATGCCTACTCCAAAAACTTGTGCCATTATAATCCTTATGTTACAATATTAATTGTGTTACCCATTCCACTATGCGCCGTACATTGATAATACAAAGTACTTGGAGCATTCATTGGTACAGTGAACACCTGTGTTCCTGATTGTGAACCACTTACTCCTGAACTATACGCACTTCCACCGTTTGAAACTCTTATTTCAAATGGGTGCGTAGAGCCTCCACCATTTACAAAAACGTAAGTCTGTCCTCTGCTCAAATATAATACTGGGTCATTAGTTGTTGTTGGAAAACCAGGACCACTGAATGTGTAGTCTTGTGCTCCATTAGTTCCAAGATTCCATCTAGTTACTGGACCATTTTGCAACACCCATGCAGTTCCATTGTAGTAAACTACATCACCTTGTGCCGCACCTGTTGTTGTAACGTCTGTCAAATCATTGAATGCTGTTGAAGCCGCTGACGAAGTCACAAATTCTAATGCTGTTCCACCTGCGTTGACTTTAACAAATCTACCTTCAGCACCTGAGAAGTTTGCAGGAGTATCTGTTAATCCTGTAAATGCAGTTGCGATTGTAGGTTTGTTGTTCAAGTTGTTGTAGTTTAAGAAGTATGTACTATCTAAACCATCTAATGTTGAGGCATCCGATGCACCGCCGCCTGATGTTGAATCAGCCGCTGGTTGCCATTTTGTACCACTCCATTTTAAAACTTGTCCTGCTGTTGGAGCCGAAGTTGTTGTGTCAACATCTGACAATGTGTCAATTCCAAAACTTGTTGTAAGTTCTAGACCATCTGCCGCGGTGTTAACTCTTAAAAAACCATTTGCATATCCACTGAATGAACTTGGAGTATCAGTCAGTCCTGTGAATAAAGTGACACCACTGCCGCCTCCACCACCGGATACTGTTCCCGGTTTCCATTTTGAACCACCTGCGTCCCAAACTAATGCTTGTCCATTTGTTGGAGCCGCTGATGAAGTGTCTACATCCGATAGAAGGTCAATCGACTTGTTAGCGTCAAGAAGTTTAACCCAGTTGCCTGCGTGAGCGTAGTATGCCGCACCTTCAGTATGTACGTGGGCGAACATACCATGATAGGTTGTAGCATTAGGCAGATCGGAAAGTGCATTATATAAAAATGCAATTTTGTTGGCACCTGTTGCGTTGAATAAATTATTTTGTACGACTGTTAAAGTCGTTCCATTTCCAAGGGCAGTATATACCTCATTGAAATTGGAATTTAGTTTTGTACCAGCATCACGTAACGAGTCACCCTGACCATCGTTAGGTAAAGTACCGGTGTTAATTAGTTGTCTTGTCATTCTTCGTATCCTCCCACGTTTACGTTCTATCGAATGTTATTTCGTTACTATCAAACTTAATTGTGTTCTTGTCCATAGTAAACACACTTGGTTGTGCCACTAAAGTTTCATCAGTTTGTGGATACGTGATAGTTCCGTCTCCAACTTTACTGTTTAATCGAACAACAAATTCTCCTTCGCTGTTGATGTAATAATTTAAGTTTACATCATCCCATCTAAATTGTTCGTATTGTAAATTTTTAAATGGTTTAGCGTGATTTAAATCTCTTCCTTCGTAAAAATCTTCACCTTGGTCAAATCCTTCGTAGTTGTCAGCGACTGCACCTGGTACGTTTATCGTTACAGGGTCGTTTGCTTGTAGTTGGTCAACTTTTCCAATGTATAAAGTTCCTTCTTCTGTTCTTCTTAATCCGTAGAAGTATCTCGACTTTATACCATTTTCTAAATAAACAACTGTATCCTGTCCAACTGTATTTGACATCTTAACTTATCTCCACATAACTTAACACACAATCAAGTGAGTCGTTGATGTTTGCTTGTACGTTCAAACTGTTTTGACTTGCAACAATTAATTTTTCTCCCGAGTTTAACACACGTAAACTTGAGTTAGGTGCTATCAAAACATCTTTTACTATAAAACCTGATACTGAATCTGGAGTAGCAGTTAAAGTTACACTTGCTTTTACAACTGATTCTGTTAAATTTGCTAAAACCATTCCAACCACAGTTGTGTAAATTCCATTACCTGCTGTATAAACTGAGTTAGGTATTGTACCTATGTTTTTTGTTACGTTGTTTCTAAAGGTCGTTGCCATTTTATTCTATCCTAATGTTACCGCCATTTGTACGGCTATTTCTGTTGCATCAATTATACTTACTGCACCTGAAGATCCTGCAATTGATCCCCATTGTAGACCGTCGTATAACTCAACCCGCTCATCATTGGTATTGTATCTAATCATACCTAACAAGCCAGTTGCTGGTCTATCAATTGTTGATCCAACCGGAATAACAAATCCACCAGCGTCTGATACGTCAATATACCCAGTTCCAGTAGTTTTTAACTTTAACGGAGCCGATATAGTATTAGTTATCGTATTTCCTTGGAATCTGAAGTCTTCAATCCTGATACTACCATTTCCATTGGCGTTTAAGATCAAATCCTGGTCGGTTCCAGTGGTCGTAAGTGTGTTTCCACTAATTTCAATATTATCAACTACCAATTTTGTGACGTCAAATCTAGTTGAATTTACACTGGCTACTAAAGTATTTGCCGCATAAAATCTTATTGTGTCATCATCGTTACCTGGCGTAAGTTCTGCTGTGATGTAAGTGTCTTGGTCAAGGTCATAAACACCAGTAAGTGCTATCCAGTTACTGCCGTTGTAACCCTCAAATACATTTGTTTGAGTGTTAAATCTCATCATACCTGCTACTGGAGAGCCTGGTCTTTGTGCTGTGTTACCAGATGGTATTCTAATTGAGCCAGTACCTGAAACCTTAAACACTGAACTTGCTGGATTTACTATAAAGTCTCCAGTTGTGTTTGAAATTGTATCACCTGATGCCGTAAAGTTTTCAAGTGTTATGTTTCCTGTTCCACTTGTTCTTAAATCTAAATCTGCATTTGTGTCAATAGTTTCAATCTGATTACCTGTAATTTTTACACTGTCAACTATTACTTCGTTTGCAAAAAGTTTGTTCCAGTTTTTTGTAGGAGAACCAATGTTGTATAAATTGTTTGTTGCAGGAATTAAGTCAGATGCAATACCTGCCGATATTGTAATATTGTCAGTTGTTTGATCACCAATAGTTACGTTACCACCAATTGTAATATCTCCACCAACATCTAAATTTCCTGTGATGTTAACATTGTCGCTGAAAGCAACTGTATTAGTAAATGAATCTAAATTTAAATTTCCTGAAGTTGTTGTAATTGTATTACCACTAATTTTTACATTTCCTGATTGGATTTCACTTCCTGAAATAGTTGTAACATCTGAACCTGTAGTAAATGTTAAAGTAGAATCAACATCAATGTTTAAATCCGCACTTGTGAAACTTACTTGTCCAGTTTGTTGATTAACACTAAATTGATCACCAACTCTAAAGTCTCCTCTATGGTCAACTGAACTATAAAATATTTTTGCTCCATTGTTTGCAACGACTTCGTTTGCTTGAATTACTGTTGCCGCATCGTTGTCTACTTCATAATCATTTCCAATGTACGCAAAGTTATGACTTATCAAATACATTTTTACACCAACACCGTCACCTTTAACTCCAAATCTTCCATAGATAGAAGCAGATGCTATTGATCTTACTTCAGCACCAAAGTCTGTGTAATCAACAAGAGTGAATGATGTTGCTGTTGCACCTGCAGATGTTCTAATATCTTGTGCAATTAAATTTGTATCTAAGAATGTTGTAGATGCATTGTTACCGTTAAAGTTTGCAACTAGTTTTGTGTTTGCATTACCAACTGCTTCTGTAGTTGGCGCTGTAAAGTTACCTGTGTGTAATGCTTGTCCTTTGTAAACTCTTAATCCATCAATGTATCCGTTCCAACCATTTGTGTTTCCATAGTTGTTTCCTATTACCATTGGTTTCGCGTTTGCAAAATCCGCCGATGCACTTGCACTTCCTACACTTGTACCATTGATGTAAACTGTTATTGTGCCACTGCTTCTAACTATTTCACAGTGCGTCCATACCGATAAGTTGAAACCCTGTGTACCAGTTATGATATCTACACCATTTATGTAAATTTTTGGAACATTGTTTGCGACATAAAAGTAAAAAGCATTTTCTACTGATACATTGTTACGCATATCAATCAATGAAGTTGTTTGTACTGCGTTAGGATATGCCCAGAAGTCAATCGTAAAGTCACCCGTTCCAAATCCAAAGTCGGCATTGGTATTAATTTTTGCCGCGTCACCAGTTCCGTCTAATTTTAAACTTGCTGAACCGAATTTTTTAGTTGTTGTGTCTAATTTTGCATCACCTATTGCTTGAATTGTTTTTCCGTTTTGCTCTGAAGGCAATTGGAAACCACTGCTTTTTCCGTTAATAAAAATTTTACCACCATCAACTGCCGCAATAGTTCCTGTTGCTAATATATTTCCTGATGTGTCATAGTAAGAAAGTACTTGACCTTGTGCAAGTGCGGCTCCTGAAAAGCCACCAAGTTTCAATGCAGTTTGACCTGCACCTTTAATTCCGTTTGTGCCGTCGTAAGCATTGATACTTGTTAATGCAAAGTATGTGAAAGAGTTTAACCATTCAATTCTAACACCGTTTGTTAATGTGATTGCGTCAACACCTGGAGTAATAAATGTTGCATTTTGAAATAAACAACTTGCTTCGTTACTGTTTGGTGTAGCAAGTTCTCCATCAAAAAATGCTCCTCTTCCAGCATCTCCCGCCGCAAAACCTCTTGGGTCAGCCGCAGTTGTTGTTGAACCTTGCGTGATTACTGTAATATTTCTTATGTAAGGTGATCTAGATGTAACTTGGAAACCACTACTGTCATCATTGCCAGACGGATTAAATCTAAATGCGTGTCCTTCATTTGCTGAACTGTTGTAATAAAAACCTGTGATAGTGATATCTTCAATTGTTACTTCACCATTTAATATAAAAGCATCTTTCGTATTTGTTGAACCAGTTGGTTGGATTGATACTGCTCTTAAACCATCACCTCTTATTGATACGCCTGTTGGCACAGTTAAAGGAAATGCTTCTGTGTATGTGCCTGGATAAACGTGAACGTGATCACCAGCAACACATACAGACAAAGCCTGTTCTATTGTTGCGTAAGGATCATTTTGGTGAGTTCCTGAATTACTGTCACTGCCGTTAGTTGCAACGTAAATCACTTTACCTGGACGTGCTGTTAAGTTTAGTCCTTGTACTGTGATGTTGCCTGATAGTGTTAAGTTATCAACAGTTAAATTGTTTGCGTATGCGTTGTTCCATCTTTTTGTTGCTGTACCCAAGTTATATGTGTTGCTAACATCAGGAGTTAAGTTGGATGCCACGTCTGCATTGATTGTTAATGAGTCTGTGTCTTGGTCACCAATTGTAATATTACCATCTGTTCTGATGTTACCTGTTGCATGGATATTACCATTTACTCTTGTGTCACCATAGATATCAACTGTACCTGTTCCACTTGTAACAATTTCAAAATTTTGATTAGAATCAGTGGCTCTAATAGTATTTCCGCTGATTATAAGGTCATCAATTTGTAGATTGTTGTTGTATAGAATTCCGTCAGGTGCAGATAAGTTTAACTGCGATGCAGTTGTTGTGATACTGTTTCCTGATATTGTGATATTGCCAACTTGGACGTTTCCAGTTGCTTCTAAATTTGTTGTACGTGCTGTTCCGTTAACATCTAACGGATATTGCGGAGTTGCGGTTTTAATACCGACCCTGTTGTTATTAACATCAATGTATAACAGGTTAGTCTCAAAAGCCAAATTCTGACCTTGTCTCAGAAGGTTTGACTTCAAGAGTTGCCCGGAAATTCGACCAACGGCCATTGTGTACTCCTTTTTTAGCACGGGGATCTTGTCCCTCTAACCTGTTTTTCACCTAACGTTATTTGTTAGTTCTTCGCCGGTTAACCACGGTTTGTCCTGGCATATCTGGTCTGACATACCATTAATACTATTTATTAAGATTTGGTTTTTATATTATATTGCTTTAATAAACTATTAGTTTAATATGAGGTTGTAGAGCAAATTCAAGTCCTGTGCAAACGACTCTGTAACTGTGATTTCTTGTAAACCTGTTGCAGATTTCCATTGAGTTCCTGTGTATACTTCAAGTGTCGAAGTTGTTTGATTCCACCACAATTCACCCTGTCTGGCTGTTTGTGCATCTCGGGCCGCAGTGTTTCCTGCGTGACCTTTGTAAGCCTGTGTAGTTTCAAAGAAGATAACTCTGTTTTGTTTTAGACCAGTACCAGTGAATACCATGTCACTGTTTGTGCCAGTGGTCAATAATTCACCGCCTTGAATTTCAAATTGTGATGTATCTAGGAAAACTTTTGCATTTCCTTTAGCAACAAGGGCCGCTTCTTGACCGGGTGTGCTGACTGTAATTTGATTGCCATCAATAGTAAATTTGTCTTGAGAAGCAAATCTTGGCACAGTCAAATGGCCCGAACCGTTGATTGTTCCCATGTTGTTGCCTTGTGCAAAGAAAGTAAATTCATTGTTTGTTAGGTCAACTTTTGTATCTAAATCACCATCTCTAATTCCACCTAAAGGAATATTTCCAGTTGATTGAACTTCAAATTCATTTACATCTGTGTTGTATCTAACTGAATTTTGTGCAACCGGTCTTTGTGCAGTTGTACCTTTAGGCAATTGAATGTCTTGTAAACCTGTAAATCGTAAACTACCTGAGCCAACACCAAATCCCACATCATTTGAATTATTTGATGTTATTTCTGTTTTGAATTTTATGTCTTCTAGGTTTACTGAACCTGTTCCGCTACCTCTTAAATCTAAACCTGAGTTTGTATCCGTTGTTTGTATTGTAGAATCTTTAATTTGTATTCCATCAATATTTGCCGTCTCAAATTGGGCAGAACGCCATTGTTTAATTGCACTTCCTAAATTGCTTAAAGTGGTTGTGCTTGGTAAAAGATTATCAGTAAAGTCCATAGAGAAATTAATAGTATCTCCAGGAGCATCACCAAAATTAATACCGCTACCGGCAATAGTTGCATCACCTGACACAGTTACATTTGCCTGCATATTTGCATTTGCAGTAATATTAGTTGTACCAGATGAATCTATTGTTAATCCATTGTCTAATGTTGATACAGTATTATTACTAATTCTGAAATTTGGTACGTCGATACCTGTTGCACTGATTAATGTTGTTGAACCTGGTGTACCAACAGTTAACGTTGAACCTGTTAAATCTAATCCAGTTACATCTATTGTGGTTGTACCTTTTCCTAAATCAACAACAAAGTTGTCACCAACTCTAAAATCTCCATCTTGGTCTTGACTTACAAAGTGTACTTTCGCATTGTTTAATGCTTCAACTTCATTTTCTTGATTGATTTGATCTGTTTCGTTTTCAACATTTTTTCCTGTGCCAACATAAGCAAAGTTATGACTGATAAGGTATGCTAAACAACCATTACCATCTGCAACAACACCTTTGTTTCCATATATTGTTGCACTTGCAATTACTCTTGCTTCGTTCATTGTGCCTTCTGAAACTGCGTTTGAAGTTGCACTTTTGAATAAGTGTGCTGTGACGTTGCTCGAAGTTCCAACGTTACAAGTGAAACCAGTTGCAGTTGTGGCTGTGATTGTTACTTTTTTACCTGAATAAGGATCAGTAGATCTAGGGTAAGTGTGATCAGTTTGATGATTGTCTTGGGCACACGTGAAAGTTAAACTGTTGTCTGCGATTGTTACAGTTTCGCCAACTCTCATTGTATGACTTCCAACTGTCAAACTCATGTCTCCAGTAACTGGATTGTATGAACCTGCTGATGGTGTGTACTGATTCAATGAGTGTTGCATATACAAACCTCTGTTTGCGAAGTATGTAAAACAATCTATAAATTCTATTCTTGATCCATTTTTAACTGTTACAGCATCTACACCTGGAGTGATAAATGTTACACCATTGAAAAGCATACTTGCTCTTGGTGATGCAGTATCTAAAACGTTGGCATCTAATAATGCACCCTTACCAGCATCTCCTGAAGCAAAACCTCTTGGATCAGATGCTGAAGTTGTTTCGCCATGTGTTAATACTGTCACGTTTTGAACGTAAGGTGACTTACTTACTATTCCAGCATTTGTAGAAAATCTAAATGCATAACCTTTGTCCTCCGCCGGGACATACTGGAAATCTGTAATGGTTACATCTGCAACCATAGTTGCATTGTTCATTATGAATGCATCATTACCTCTGTATTGTACTCTAGGTTTAATAATACATGAACGTATGCCTGAACCTTTTATACTTACGTTTTCAGGTATTTCTAATGGAAAGTCTTCTATATATGTTCCTGGCAAAATGTGTAATTGATGTGGACCACCTGAACTTTCTTGTATGTAACTTAATGCGTGTTTTATAGAACCAAACGCAAAGTTAGGGTGATTACCTGCCAAGTTGTCTGCACCGTTTGTACTTACATACCATTTATTCTGAATACCTAAGTTGACGGCAACACCTGCCAATGAAATTGTGTTGTCAATTGTTACGTCATTCAATCCTGGCATTGAAGCCAATCTTACATCGCCCCAACGTTTTCCTGTTTCACCTAAATCATATGTTCCTGTGACATCTGGAATTAAATTAGAATGGATATCTGCACCAATAGTTAATGAATCTTCTGAACCATCTCCTCCAAGGAATACACTGCCGTCAAAAGTTATATCACCAGTTGCATGAATGCCACCATAACTTTTTAAATCTGTTGGAATTATAAATTTTCCTGTGCCAGGACCTGGATAAATCATAATGTCCGATCCACCCAAACTTCTAATACCGCTATTGGTAAATGCCAAATTATCTGTACGTAATTCGCTGAACACGTGGCTTCCGCTACTGTTTAAGTTAATCTTGCCTACCGACGCTGTAACGGTGCTTGTGACGCCGTTAAAGGTAAGATTTCCCACGGTCATGGAGTTTGTTTGAATACTGTCACCAGCAATTTTGGTATCTCCATTTACTAATAATTCTCTTGTAGGACTATCTGTTTTGATACCTATTCTATTGTTTGTGTGTCCGATGAATAGTGTAGGAGTGGATGTGGTTTGAGTGTTATCTATAAGCAAATCACTTGTACGTGTTAAATTTGCTTTTAATAACTGACCCGATATTTTACCTACATTTGTGACTGGCATGACACTCCTTTTTTAGTATTTATTGGATTATTTGTCGAAGTTATGTAGCACAGTAACAGGCTTTCCTGTTGGTACTGCTGTACCGAATGTGATGTATGTGCCTGTTGGATATGAAACACCTGTAATTGAACTTTTACCGTCAATGACGAAGGTATTTCCTTGTCCACTGTTTGCTTCAGTGGTTAATAATGCATTTACACTCAAATGACTTGGCGTTACAGCCGTTACAGTTTTTGTTCCGTTGTTTCCACCAGTCTGGGCACCTGATACTACAATAGTCTGTCCAACGTGGTATCCTTTAGAAGTAAAGTCTACAATACCTGTGTTAGAACTTACATATGCACCTACGCCAGTTGAGTTGTAATTACCAATTGCGCCTATAAGATTGCTTGAAACATCGCATGGATTTTGTGTTAGTGTATAGTTTGTGCTTGGAATTTGTAAAACATTTTCCACCATTACTAAAACTGATTGTGCAGTTGTTGGCACAAGATATCCTGTGTATGCAGAATTTAATATTCCAAAGTTTACTTCTGTGTCGTCACCATTTCCTAAATTTTGTTGTGTGATGGCAACAGGCTCAGCCAGTCTAAATTCTTTCCAAGTGGCTCCACCTCCTTGTAAATCTTCATAGGCTTCAAATGATTTTGTTGTTGTGTTGTATCTTAATTGTCCAACGACAGAAACCGGTCTTTCCGCTGTCGTACCTTTAGGCATTAACAAGGCTCCAGTAGATTGGATTTCAATATTTTCATATTGATCGTATATTACGCCTTTACCTCTCAACAGTCTTCTGTTGGTGCTTTGTCTCTTAAGATATCTCATTATACCTCCAGATAACTTACTACTACTGATGCACTGTTTGTACCAGACACACTAACTTTTAACTTGTCATTTTCCGCTAACACTAATTTTTCAGTGTCTAACGTAAACGTTTCTGCTCCTGGAAGTACTGCATTATTGACTATCATAGAATTGTTCGCAGTGTACGAACCAGTCACAGCATATAGATAAAATCTACTGTCCTGTCCACCATTTGGGTCTTCTGATCCTGTGTTTGTTATTAACACAGAAGTGATAGCATAACTTTTACCTGCAGGCACAGTTAACACGTCAACTGTTTGTCCTGATCCAACGTTACCATTTGTTATTGCCATTGTTTCTCCTTAAAATATCAATCCAAAAAGTAATGCTCTATTTGTGCTGATTACTTCTCCTCTTGAGTCGTTTGTATTTACAAAATTTAATCCTGTGCCTCCTCCGCCTGGAGTTTTAGCATACATTTTGACACCTGTATTGTCTTTTGCTGGATCAACAGTTACGTTTTGCATAACCATTGAATCATTTATTCTTACTGATCCAGTTCCTGGAGCAACAAGTTCTAAATCTTGGTTTGAATTCAATCCACTTATTGTTGCATCTTCTATTCTTACACTTCCTATATCAGTTGTGCCATTGTAAATTTCTAAATGACCTGTGTTGTTACCACCTAGTTTCCATAAACCTAAAAGTGAGTTATCAACTTTAAATTCTATTTTACCTACACCTGTGTCAGTGATTATTACTTCTGTATCCTGTTGTCCAATCTTAGGAATGTTAGCACCAATTACAGCCTGATTAATTTCATAGTCAACATATTCTTTGTTAGGAATATCATTGTTGTCTGTTATTAATGCTTTGTATCCTGCTCTAATAATTCTTAATGTGCCTGCACCACCTGGTTGGAAATAAATTGCATTGTTGTTATTAATGTTCGCAACTCTTAAACTTAATATATCTCCTGATGCTGAAGTTACTGCCCAGCCACCAAAGTTTGGTCCTTGCGGTCCACCACCTTTTGGTCCTTGTGACGTTGTTTGTGTTTGTGGATCGTTCCAAGAAATTGATTCATCATAAACAAATTGAACGTCTTCATAAGTTTGTCCACCTCTGTCTACTCTTAATCCTGCTGTTGTCTCAGAAACACCATTTGCACTTTCATTTTTGTTAACAACAATTATGTTGTCATCAATTTCTAGTGTTGCAGAATTTACTGTTGTTTGTGTTCCTTTTACAAGTAAGTTACCTGTAATCTCAACTGTGCCGACAGACGTACCAGTATCAAGAACGATACTGTTATTATCAGGTACAACAATTTTATAATTGCCATCTGTTACTATTACATTTTTCGACATCAAAAATCCTTTTTAATTTTTAGGGAGTGTTTCCACCCCCTAAAAAATCAATTTATTATATCTCGGTTAACAATAACTGTGAAACAGTTGAGTCATCACTTATTGCATAAGTGTATCTTCTGTTTTCAAAGTCTCTACAAGTTCTGTTGTAAAGTCTTTTGATAAACACAGATTGACCTGTTGCCGCGATTTGTCCGTTTATAGACATTTCATTTGATCCTAGTGATCCACTTGCTTTGTTTACAAGTGTACAAACGCCTTCATTTCCTGAATCGTCTTTTGCATCATCAACTAAGAATTTGTTGTTTGAACGTTGTCTTTTAATCATACCTACTGCTGAAGCGCCATTACCCGCTACTTTACAGTTGATAGTGATATTAGTACCATCGGCAAGAGCGCCGAAGTTACGTTTGTTTACTGGTCTTCCCATTTGTTTTCTCCTCTTTTTGACGTTCTAGGTCTACGGGGTCGGTATTCCCCATAAGTCCAAGAGTAAACTCCTGGCCCAAAACATATGTTACAAGGTATTTATCGTTTGCTGAGTGATGCCAATAGTTCCACTTTCGAGAACGTTTTAATGGTTTTTAGTGCATCTTTGAGTATATCGTTTGCTTCGTCTAGATAACGTTGTTTTCGTGTTCTACGGTAATCAATCAGTTTATCTGACCGCTTATCCATGATTATAGCAACTGCGTCTTCTAATTTTTGTATGTCCTTATAGAATATTCCATGGTTCTTTTTCCATGTTGTGATCCTATTCATGTAGTCGTTGTATTCCGCGAGTAATTTTTCTTCTTCCGTCATACTAGATCTCTTGCTCCATATGTAACTAAAAATTGTGCTCCTGCTCTTTTCATTATGCCTGCAACTTCTACTTGATGTTTAATTGTAGGTAATCCTTTGTACTCGTCTGACACCTGGAAGAATCCGCATTGTTTGTATGTGCCAGCCTTGATTATTCCAAAAACATCTATTGAATGCATTGCTGGTTTTAGTAAAAGCATATCTGCTCCTGCTTTATCATATTTGTGTGCTGTGCCTGTGGCATTCCAACTGTTGTCTAAATTCATCTGATAAAATCTTTCGCTACTTGGACTGCTGTCTGCCAATTCTCTAAATGAACTGTAAAACACACTTCTCCATTTCACGTATGCCATTATTGTAGACTTTGTTTCTAATTTTAAATTTTGTACTGTGTTGTCTCCCATGTCGCTTGGTGCTAATATATCTGCTCCTGCCTTCTCTAATTTTATACCTAAATCTGTAAGCAACCTATCAGTTGTGTCTGGTTTATCCAAAACTCTACAATGACCATCTGGCAGTGTCGAGCATAGACACACGTCTACTATTAATTCATTTTTTGGAAATTTATTTTTAATTTTGTTTACTATGTCCGCTTGGAAATCCCAAGTAGGATTCCATGTTTTTGTGTCTGGAGTTATGAATAGTAGGAAACTGTCAACTCCCTTGTCTACATCTTTTTGTATTCTTTCAAGTATATCTGTTTCCGAATAGTTCGAATTTTCTATTCCTAAACCAGCCTCTCTAGTAGAGCCAGATTGGTTCACAAAGATAGGCTGGATTAGTTCCATTACTAGTCTTTCTTAGGTAGTGCTTTGCACTGTTCTTCTGACGCAGGTAAACCTGTGTTTTTGTCATATATCCAAACATATGAGTAACTGACGCTGTCGTCTTTTACCACACATTTTTTACCCAAAGAAACTTTTGGATTAGATACACTACAAGCAGATAAGAATAAGAATCCTAGTATTATTATCGCGATGTTCTTCATACACTAATAATATAACAAATTTTGGTTAAGATGTCAACTAAAATTTTGGTGTGGGTGTGAATGGTCCAGGCTTATGAGCCATGCATACTGCTTTGGCATTATCATTAAATCTGTCGCTTTTTTGAAGGTTTTCGTTGGCATACTTCATATGTTCTATGCACTCTTTTTCGGTCGCATATTGGATACTGCTCCAGCCTTCAGGGTGAACAAAGTCCCCGGCTATCCATACACCTGATAGGTAAAAATATATAACTAACCACTTCACAATAATACTTACGTGGTATTTGGAGAAAATTATGTGCTGTTATTCAGCCATAAAAAAAGGACGGCACGTTCTTCATTGCCGCCCTTCAGTTAGATTAAAATTGAAATCTATTATTGTGTAACTTCTGGAGCAGGTTGACCTGTCCAAAGAACATAAGCGAATACAATCACAACAACTGCAACTGCAATCCATGTTTTCTTACTTTTCAAAAATGCTTTCATTTTATTTCTCCTGATTGGTTATAAACAAAAAGGGCGACTTAAAAAAGCCGCCCTTTAAAATGTTTTCTGTTGCTCTAATTATTAAGCAAAAGATACGTTAGATATTGCAACTTCACCCACGTAGTCACCAGCATTACCTAGTGAACTTGCCGTGTTGTTCAACTCTACATAACCATATCTTGTCATAAATGACACTACTGGTTCGAAAGTTGACGGGTCAAGTACAACGCCGCTTGACATTAACGGAATGTATGGACAGTAGAACGCCGCCGCATCTGCTTCAGATGAACCTTTGTAACCTACTAATACTGCCGTGTCGTCAGCCGCATATGTATCAACATATACTTTCATCGCACTGTTTAAAGTACCAACGAATTTTTGGTTTGTTGGAGCCTCAAACGCACCTTCTGTTGTTCTTGCGAACGCAGAAGTTGTTGCAGACTGAAGTATAGTTAATGCTTGTGGTGATACCACTGCATAGTTACCTGCACCACGTCTTGTTCTTTGTGCGATTTTGTTAGCAACTCTGTTGATTAAAACAGCCAAAGCCGCGTGTTCATCACCTACGAACGTTGCCGTACCTGATACTGCCGCTTGGTTGAATGTTTCTTCAGTAGCCGCTAGAGCTCTTAATGAGTTGATGATCTCTTGGTCGATTTCAGCAGTAATTTCTTGTGCTAATGCCGCCATGATTTCAGCCTCTACATCAATGCCTTGTTGTGCTTGAGCATCTTGCGCCGATTCGAATGTCCATCTTGCTTGTAACTTTCTAGTTTTTGCTTCAACTGTCTGTTTCAAGATTTGGATTGACATTGCATTACCGCCAACACCTTCTTTAGATGCTGTTGCGTCTGCTTTTCCGGCAGTTCCATCTCCAGAATAGGCTTGACCTATTTTGAATGGAGATAATGCTTCGTCGCCTGCTGTTACATCATTTGATGTTCCAGTAGCGTCGTTAGTCGATGCGTATCTTACTCTTAGAGTGTGGATTTGTCCAACTGGACCAGTCATTGGTTGTACACCAACGATCTCGTTTGCGATCACAGTAGGCATAACCCGTCTTATTACCGGTAGGATCACTCTGTTCAAAGTTGCTACGTTACCTGCAGATGTGGCACCTGCTGTCGCCGCCTCAGCCAAATACTTTTTAGTATTTTCTAAAGTTGACTCCATGACTGCTTTTCTGTTTCCAGTTAAGCCTTCTAATAACGCACTCTTCGTATCCTGCCAGCGTGTTTCTGTTAGTTCTGACATTTGTCGTTTCTCCTTATATACCTGCAAGTCTTTTAATATCAACAAGTTTGCTGTTGAATTGACCTGCGTTTACTATTTGTTTGTCGCCTGTTATTTCTGTGCCTTCTTTTAAAGCCTGTTTCTTCGCTGGAGACCTACCGTTTATTACAGCCGGTACATACTTTTCGAACTGCTTTCTAAGTTGTCCGGTCTGTACACTCTCCAAAAGATTTGTCATTATATCTTTTTGTTCAGCATTCAATGGTTGAATTAACTCATTGATAACTGAATCTCTCTCTGCCGTGTTCTTAAGATCTTCTATTTCTTTAACTTTTGACTCGATGATCTTGTCTTTCTCGTTGGCAGTCTCTTTCGCAGTTTCTAATTGTTGCTTCGCTGTATCCACAACTTTTAGAAGTTTTGAAGTTTCGCTCTTACTGTTCAGAAAACTGTTTGAGTATTCTGTGCTGTAAGTTTCGAACATTCTGCGACCAAAGTCATTCTTACGTGCCGCATCAATATCATCTTTTAGTGAACTAATCTCTTTGTTAAGAGTTTTGCCTACTATTTCTGATACTTTTTCAGCGCCTTTTGATATGAAGTTATTTCTAACTTTTTCAAAATGTGCTTTTGCTTCACGGATTAGACGTACCTTTGTTTCGGCAACGTCTTGTTTGTCTTGATGGAACTCACTAATTTCCTTTGATAGAGCCTCAACCACAAAGTCCTCAAGTTTACTGAAGTTTTCAGCCATAACTTTTTGGTCATTGTGTAGTTCAGCAATTTCACTCTTAAGTTGTTCAAAAACAAATGATTTTAACTTATCTGAATGCTCACGAATTTGAGTAGCATACTTGACTTTTTCTTCTGCCAATGCTTTCTTGTCTTCCGCGAATTCAGCCATTTCTGCTTCGATTCTCTCTGATACCATTTTATCAACAGCATCAGTTAAATTTGCTTTGTCGTGTTCGTACTTCTCTGCAAATTCACCTCTCAATTCGGCAGTAACAGCAAGTTTGTTTTCGTCAACTTTTTTGTTCCACGCTGATTCTATTTCCGCTCTGATCTCTTCCGAAATTGCGTTCGTTTCAAAAAGTGATTTCAGTGCTTCTAACATTTTATTTTTCTCCTCTACTTAGATTGGAGTTTTCCAATTATGTTTACTAGTTTTTCTTTTAAGTATTCTTGTGCCTGTTTGTCCCTTGCTGAGTTAAATGCTTTATAACCGCCTTTTGTATTCATTAGGTGCTCGTAGATGGGCTCAGGATATGCTCCCGGCGCCGATGGTTGTGCAACTATGTCAACGGTAATAATTTCAAAATCTGATACTTTTCCGGATCCGTCTTCTGATACATTACCACTACCACGCGATGAGACTCCTAATTTAACTCCGCTTTCCAGCATTGTTTTGATTAGAGATCCCATCGGTGTAGGTAATACTTTTAATTTCCCGTATCCGTTAGGTCCGTCCATCCACATTTCATTTACCATGTGTGATACACGATCCAAATTGATGTTTAAGCCTTCTGGATGATCAATTTCTCCGAGAACTGAATATCCGCCCTTGATTTGATCGTTGAGCGTACTGACAGCCCTTTGGATTTCGTTAACAGGGTACACTCTCTGGTTAGCGTTCTTCACGCCACCTTGAATGCATATGCCTTTCATATAAAGGCTTTTACCGTTGTTTTCATCCTTGGACTCAACGACTATTCCCGCTTGGTCGAAAGTCAGTGTCTCTCGTAATTGTAACATCCGTTTTCCTAAACTCAACTATTAACTGCCAATTGCAGATTTCTTAGATGAACCATCTGTTCCGTCTGCTGTATTAGCCTTTGCCGCCTTCGGAGCCGCACTTTTGTTACCAGGTTTGTTGATGTTTCCAGCATCATGCTCTTTAGCCTTTGGTGCAGGTCTACCTTTTTCCTCACCACCTTGGACTAAACCTTTTGCATCTGCTTTTGCATCAGTTCCGCCTGATTTAGCAACTGGAGACGCAGTGTTGTCGCTACCATCTGAATGGCTTGCTTCAACTTTGTTTACGTACTCTCTTATTTCTTCTGTTGCTGATTTTGGAGCAGATTCTTTCGATTCTACTGCCGGTGCTACTTCTTCAGGAGCAAGTTCGGGAGCAACTTCTGTTTCTCCCTCTGCGTCTTGACTGATGATTGCTTCTTCTTCGCCTTTGTCTTCAGCGTCGTCGTCGCCTTCTTCATCATCACCTTTGTCTGACATCATTTTTTCAAATTCTGCCTTAAGGTCGTCAATTGCATCTTCCAAGTCAACAACTCTGTCTTCCATGTCTTCTCCGTCAGTGTCGCCTTCCTTGTCTTCTTCACCTTTGTCTGCTTCGATGTCACCCATCATATCATCAGTTGCGTCGCCGCCCATTTCTGCTGGTACTACTGGTGTTTCTACTGCTGGTGCTTCTGAATCTTGAACGTCTGCTAATGATTCATCAGTTGCGTCTTCATCTTTTGACTCTTCTTCTTTTGCTTCTTCGTCTTTTGATGCTTCTTCAACCGCTTCATCTTCTTTAGCGTCGTCTTTTGATGCTTCTGTAGTTTCTTCGTCTTTAGTTTCTTCAGTTTTTTCTTCTACTTTTTCGTCTTCTTTTTTGTCTTCTTTAGACGCTTCTGTAGTTTCTGCTGATTTTTCTTTAGACTCTTCTTTTGAAGTTTCTTCTACTTCGATATCTTTGATATCATCTTCTAAAAGACCTTCATATATTGATCTCGATTTTTCAACAACGATATTGTGGAAAATCTCTTCAGCCGCTGTTTTGTCGTCAGCAACTAGTTTTTCAAGCATTTGCTCGAATTTACTTTTGTCTGTCATTGTTTTTCTCCTATTAACGTTTATATGATAAGACTGTCTGTTATTATTTACACTTTTATTAATAAAACGGGTCGATAAAGGGCCAATCGGCCCCTTTTATGTTCAAATTTACAGGTGGTATTGATGTTTGAACTCAGATACCGTGATTTCGCTGTAATTTGTGTACTTTTTAAGGTCTTCTGCTGGAAATACCTGACCACCATCGGGTATAACTCTGCAAAATTTCTTCTGTCCGTTCTTCTGTAGTATGATTGCTGTTTGCCTATTCCAGTTGCCATGGTATGTTGCAACATCTGAATTCTTTTTGTAGTTGTCTGTGTCACCGTAGATGTTGTTTAGTTTGCCTTGATCTGTGCCTAGGAAGTCGAAACCAAGCAAATACACCAGTTGATGGTTATGTGAACAACACAACCATAGTGCAGTTGGTCCAGATGACCAACCAAGGCTTGGTTCAAAGAAGTTTAATCCCTTGAATTTCTTATATGCGTGATTAGGATTGGTCCAAACAGGCATTCTTAATTGTGCTCCTGCATCACATATCTCATTAACCATCTTGGCATCAACTGCCACAAGGTAATCTGGGGTGTGTGATCGGTAAACGGCATTGCAGGCATAAACTTTGCCTATCTTTTTAAGTGGATCGAAAGGTATCGGTTTGCGACTGAGACCATTGCCCAAGACAAAAGCAACGGACACTTATTAAACCTCTGGCTGGTTGGCTGTGCCGTACATCTGTCTCACAAATACAAGTTCTTTCTCTTGTTCATCTTTGTGGAATTCACCGGCTTTACGTGCTTTGTTGATCTGTTTTAGACTTAATCTTGTTTTACGTGTGTCATCCATCTGCATGATTGACTGGTCTTCAGTAGAATCGTACTGTTTTTGCTCACCTGGTTGGGTGCTAATTTGATCGAAATAGAATAATTCACGTAATATCATATTGATATTTATGTTCCTTGACCTGGAGTTGGTGTCGTACCGCCTGGAGTAGCGTCTGCTGGCGTGTCACCTGCTGGTGCTCCTGGTTCTGTTGCTGGTGCATCTGGCTCAGCCGCATCTAAGTCAGCATCTATACCTGCTGTGCTGATTCCAGCACTTCTTAATTCAGTTGCTGATGTTGTAGGCTTCGCTTTGATGTTCTCGTCGTTCTCTTCTCTCCATAGTTTTTCATTTTCAGCCATCTCTTCTGGAGTAAGTCCTAAGAATCTTTGTAGTGCATAACGTTTGCTAACATAAGGAACAGTTGCAATCTGTGTGTATGTACTAATTCTGTTGTTGTCTACTTCTGCTTGTCTGTAAGATGCAAAGTTCATTGGTGGTTGGAACTTGATATCGAACATCGCAACATCAATGTTCACACCTTTTTCTATCAAATACTGTTTAAACTCTTGATTGAATTCATTAGACACTAAATTTTGTAATCTTTCGCAGTATTTGTTAAATCTTAATTCCTGTATGTAGGCAGTTCCTACTCTACCATCGTTGTATTGGCTTTGTCCATCGTCTGCTCCTGTTGGCAAGTATGAACTAGGTATACGTAAACCTCTTAATAGTTTGTTTGTAAAGTACTTAAGGTCATCTATTTCACCTAAGTTAGTACCACCTGGTAGTGTTTCTACTTTAGAACCTCTTCCTTCTGCTGTTTGTGGGAAGAAGTAGTCCTCATTAATTGATAAAGGATTGTAACTTGAATCAATTACGTTTGTTCCTCCACCTGTGCTTGACGGAATACGTCTTTGGTGGATCTCAGTTTTAACTCTTTCTACAAATTGCATTGCCAAGTGCGATGGCATATTACCTACGTCTATGTAAAACACACGTCTTTCAGGTGCTCTTTGTACTCTATAAATTATAATTGCATCTTCTAATAGTTCTTTTTGTTTGTAAACCTTAAACACACTCTCTAATAAACTGTTTCCGAAAGGAAAGTTCATGTCAAGACCTTCACTTAAACTTAAATGGAACACGTGCTCGGCGTTTACCGCTATCTCTCTTTGTCCTGTTGCAAATCTTGTGCCAGGTGAATCATTGTAGTTTGCACCAACCATGCCTCTTACCCCACCAGTTAAGTATCCTGAACCGCCGCCAGTCACGTTACCTGTTGTTTGAAAAGGAGTTGTTGCTACTAAACTTCTAAAATTAAAGTTGATGTCTCTAATAACATATTGCTCAGGAGTCTTTCCTGTGCTTTCATTAACTATAATTTTAGAAACTTTTGCTGGATCAACATGAAACAATTTTTTAGTTTCAGGATCTCTAATAAAGAAAGCATCACCAAACTTGAATACGTTACGCATAACCTTAAAGATACGTTTGTTGAAATCATTCAACTTGCACCATTGGTGAAGATACTGTTCTAGTATCTGTACTTCAGTGTTTGTTGCTTTTTGTTTGTATCCGAACTTGAATGGAGTGTCGTTCTGTGAATTGTTCTGTGTGCAAAATTCTGCAAGTATGTCTAGTGCGGCATTCACCTCACTGTCCATGTCCATCACATTGTATTGTCCATATCTTTCTATCCTGTTTGGTGCACCGCTGTACACATCTGGAAGATATGATGAATAGTTTGTTTTTGCTGGACCTGGTTTGCCTGTAGCGGCTCCGCCCATTGCTGAATATGTTCCGTCTGTTGCGCCTTGTACCGGCACTTCACTAAAAAATTTTTTCCAACTCATTATACTGCTTCTGCTACCTCTGTAGATGACCGTGATGTTTTAAGAGCATATCTAGTATTTTCACTCATCACCATTAAAATCTGCTCCATTGTACTATTTAACTGATCCAATTTATCTCCTGTTCCCTTTGCGGCTCCAGTTGTCACCGTTTGCATTCCAGAAGAAAGTGATTGCATAGATTCTCCAAGATTGTTAATACTTGTAGCATACATATCTATTTTGTTTTTGTCAAGATTATCTAGCATATTATTGATGTTTTTGGCAAAATTATCTGTTCCGCCACCTAAAAGTTTACCAAAGAAGCCTGTTACTGCTGAAACGGTACCTCCGCCTGCCAATGCCACCATTGCTCCTGCAAGTGCTGTTGAACCTTTGGCAACTTCCATTAAGTTCTTGCCATCAACTTCACCTATGCTCTTTAGACCTTCTCCAAATTTTTCTAATGCACCGCCCATCAAGTATGTTGCACCGGCGATACCTGCTCCAACTAATGTTATCGAGGCACCTAATGCACCTGCACCTAACACTACCATCGGATTAGCGAATGCTCTCAAACCACCAGCGAAACCTTTCAGTCCCATACCTAGTCCACCTAACATTCCACCTGTTCCTGGTGCAACGTTCTGTAATGGATTTGTTTGTGCGCCTCCACCAAATAAACTTTTACCTGCACCTATTAATGCTTTTCCACCTTTGACTGCAAGAACTCCTGTTGTTAAAACTGCGAAAGCGGCAATAAGTTTTGCTGTACTGTCTCCTAGTCCTTCAAATTTATTTTGCAAACCTACAGAAATATTTGTTAATATAGTAGCAAATTTTTCTAAGCCTGCCGCAATAACATCAAACACTGGAGTGAATTGTGATACTAACGATAAGAATGCTGTACGTAGTCTTTCAGACGCTCTGTCTAAATTTATTAAATTACTTTCTTGTGACTTCTGAAACTCTTGTTGTTTCCTAATTGTTTCTGTTTGCTCTTGTGTCGCTTTTTGGAATCCAATTAAAGCAACGTCGGCATTAAAGAATCCATCAGTTGTGTTTACTAGTGTTTGTAATCTTTTTCTTTCCTCTGCACTCATGTTGGCAGTTTCCATAGACGCTCTTTGTAGTGCCGCCACTAATTGATCCGATGCTCCAGGTACTCCGTCTCTGATTGCTTGAACGGCTTCTCCAACTCCAGCCTTACTGAAGATACCTATCTCTTCCATTGTTCTTGGAAACCCTGTACCAATTATGTTTACAAAACTGTCACGCAGTTCCGGTGCAAACGCGGCTACCCTGGCAATACTTGATTGCATTTCTTGGTTACCAGTCAATCGAATTCTTCTATCCAATGCCTGCGTTCTCAATTCTGCCTGTAATTCACTTTTCTGTTGTCCGGTCAATCTTGCAAGTTCATCTAATTGCAGGATAAAATTACTTGCTCCAGTATTCAACTGTCCTTGTGTCATGCTTTGTGCTCTTCCTAATCTAGTTTGTATTTCTAGATAGGTTCCAGTCTGCTCGGCAAGATCCGCTGTTGTTAAACCTAGTGCTTGGAAATCTCTTCTAAAGTCACCTTGGTTAAAGGATTCGAGAATGTTGAAAAATCTATTAACACCGGTTGCAGGTGATCCTGTTAATTGTGCAAATTCTTTAGAAAGTCTTACAGTCTCTCCGACCAATGTGTCTAAGTCTATTCCTGTTCTTCCTGATGCTTCTCTTAATCTTTCCAAATCAAGTGTTGCATTGGCTCCAACGTTTGACAAATTTCTAAATGCTGTTACGTTAGCACCAATAACTTCCGAAGCCATTGCTAATCCAGTTATTAATTTACCTGTTATGCCTCCAGCCAAATCACCCAGTTCATAAAGTCCGGCAGTCATGCCTTCCATTCCGCCTGCCGCGGCTCTTGTGGTAATTTTAATTGCTTCGAAACTGTCCTTTAAAAATTCGCCCTCATCTTGGACATCGGTAATTGCAACGGCTAGACGTTTAAACATTCCGCCTACGCCGCCTCCCTTTGATACAACAT
>OCZA010000112.1_pt1 | contig 27720 bp, 28 predicted proteins | sample 1539021 | NCBI WGS metagenome assembly OCZA01 (sample SAMEA2619376, study PRJEB22493) | marine metagenome | biome: marine biome (ENVO:00000447); feature: surface water layer (ENVO:00002042); material: "saline water (ENVO:00002010), including plankton (ENVO:xxxxxxxx)" | depth 5 m | reverse complement strand
GGTGAATTAAGTCAAAATGAAAGAAATATGGCTCTTCAAGCTATGAGAACTTCTAAGGCAAGAGTATGCGTGGCAACTGACGTTGCGGCAAGAGGTCTTGACTTACCTAATCTTGACTTAGTAATACATGCCGATATTCCAAGAACTTCTGATACATTGCTTCACAGAAGTGGAAGAACTGGTAGGGCAGGTAGAAAAGGTGTTTGTGCTGTACTGGTTCCTCAAAATAGATCAAGGATTGCAGAACGTCTGTTTGGACAGGCAAATGTAAAGCCCATTTGGGCTTCTCCTCCTTCTCGAGAAGAAATTCTAAAGGAAGACAAAAAAAGAATTGTTGAAAATAAAATTTTAGAAGATCCAATAACTGATGAAGAACAAGAATTGGTTAATGAACTAATTTCAAAAAATTCAATAGAACAATTAGCTGCTGCTTATTACCGATTAATAGGTAAAGATTTATCTGCTCCAGAGGATTTACGAAATCCATCAGATAAAATTGAAGGACGAACTAAAGGAAATGGTTTCCAAAACAGTATTTGGTTTGAACTTTCAGTTGGTAAAGACGATACAGCTGAACCTAGATGGTTGGTTGCTATGTTGTGCAAGGCAGGTAATTTATCAAAGAGAGATATAGGTTCTATAAAAATTCAACCAAAAGTAACCTTTATCGAGATATCAGAAGAGACCTCTTCAACCCTCAAAGAATTGGCAGCTAACAAAAAACCTATAGAACGCCACATAATGGTTAGATTACTTGAAAAACCTCCTGAAAATTTTACTTCTAATAGAAGTAATCCCAATAGAAGTAGAAAAGGAGGAAGAAATCAAGATTTTAAGAGACCAAAAGAGGAAAACACCCGTCATTTTAAAGGTAAACGGAAATCCGAACGGTGGAAAAAAACAGAAAAAAGAAAAACAAAATTTTCTCCATTTGCTGATAATTTTGTAGAAAAAGATTTTAGTGTTGATAATTTAGTTTCAGTAAATAGTGAACCTCTAAGTAGACGAAAAAAGCAAAAGAAGAATTTTGCAAGCTTGGACACAAACTTTAAACACAAAAAGAAATCTGGTACTTTGAAAATTAAGAAAATACAAGAAACTAACAAAAAAACTACAGTAAATAAACGAGTCAAGAAAAAGGAAAACTAAATTTTATTGGTTTTTTTATTAATAAGATAAATTCCTAGACATGTTAAAAATAATGATAAATAAATTTGTTCATTTATTATGTCATCCATGATTAACCATCCGAATAAAACCCCAAAAATTGGCGTTAAGAATGCAAAAGAACTAGTACTACTTGCAGAGTATCTAGACATAACCCATAACCAACCTATGAACCCCATGCACATTATAATAATTACTTGAAATGAAAAAATTAGTATCAACTGAGTATTTAAATCACGAATAAAGTCGTCTAAAAGTAATGATATAGGTAATAATATTATTCCAGATACTATAAGCTGATATAGTAATTGTGTTTCTGGAGAAGATCTTGTTAGACGACTTGTTTTAAGCATTATAGCAATTATAGCCCAACAAAAACTTGCTAAAATTGAGAATATATCTCCATAAAATTGATTGAGACTATAACTTGATATAGGTTGGTAAACTGCAAGTATTAACCCGGTTAAAGCAATTATTAAACCCAAAGATTTGTTCATGTTAAGTTTATCATCTTTTATTAAAAAATGTGCTCCAAGAGTTAGCCATACTGGCATTGTATAAAAGATTAGTGAAACACGAGTTACAGTGGAATAATCTAAAGCTGAAAATAAAAAAATAAATTCAATTGCAAATAAAATACCTGCAATTACACCAGGAAAAAAACTGCCGTCAAAAAAATCTATTTTCTTTTTTGTAACATAACAATAAATTAAGATTGGTAAAATGGCTAATGTTGATCTCATAGCCACTTGAAAAACAGGATGCATTCCTACATTAACTAATTTTACTAACACCTGATTTAATCCAAGTAAAACAGAGAATATTATTAGAAAAGATGCAGCTAAACCATTGACAGATTTACTAGTCATAAATTCATAATATTATGGGAAATAACTACCACCATTAACATGTATAGTTTGCCCTGTAATAAAGTCGGAATTTGGACCACATAAATTAGATATCATTGTTGCAACTTCTTCTGGATATCCCTTTCTACCGACAGGTGGGTTTGAATGCGAGGGATGAACTAAACTACTTCCAGCTGAAGCACCTCTAACAGTATCAATTAAACCAGGTACTACAGTATTAATTGTAATTCCTGTTTCTGCATACTCCATAGCTAATGCTCTTGTAAAACCAACTACTGCAGTTTTTGAAGTAATTACGTGCGCTCTACCAATTGCACTAATATGAGCAGATAAGCCACCTAAGTTTACTATTCGTCCCCAGTTACTCTTTTTCATTTCAGGTAGGACTGCCTTACAAGTGTGAAATAATGCATCAAGATTTATCGACATAACAAATCTCCATTCATCGAATGTCATATCTTCAAATTTATTAAATTCTCTTTGAGATGCATTATTTACTAAAACAGAGATATCACCTAATTTTGATGCTTCAAATATCAGTTCTTTAGATGTTTCTGGTTTTGTTAAATCACCTATAATTCGACTTGTTGAAATATTATTTTTTTGAATAATTTTAATTGTTTCATCAGCGCCATCTTTATCAGAATTAGCGTGAACTAGTATATTATAACCTAATTTAGATAAACTATCACATGTTGCTCTACCAATATTTTTAGCTGCCCCAGTCACGATTGCGACTTTATTTTTATTTTCACTCATTCAGTAAACCTTTATCTAGAATTTCTGTTTAATTATGGTTTATAACTAATGAGTAATTAGCATATATGAAATAAGTAAATACTAATACTAAATTAATCTTCAAACTTGAAATATCTGAATTACAATTTAACATATGTAGTGTTAAAAACGAATGGACAAAATCATGACAGGAATAAATAAAGATTGGCGTAATGATATTTATGCAGTTTTTAAAGATCTTAATATTACAATGGTATCTCATGTTCCAGACGCTGGTCATACTCCTCTTATTAATTTATGTGAAAAAGACAATGAGATTGATGTGGTTACTCTGACTACAGAACAGGACGGAGTTGGTTTATCTTGTGGAGCATATGCTGGTGGTAGAAAGAGTGCTTTGTTAATGCAATCAAGCGGTGTTGGAAACTGTATTAATGCTCTTGCTTTACCAAATATTTGCAGAATACCTTTTCTAACGATAGTTTCCATGAGAGGTGAGTGGGGAGAATTTATTCCTTGGCAAGTTCCTATGGGTTTAGGCACTCCAAAAGTTTTGGAAGCAATGGATATTAAAGTATTTAGAGCAGATTATAAAGATGAAGTTGGGTCAACTGTTGATGCAGCTGCTAGATTTGCTTTTAATACAAACCGTTCAGCAGCTGTTTTGTTATCTCAAAAAATGATTGGTGCTAAACAATTTAAAAATGGATAAATAATTATGATTGATAGAAGACCTTTTGTACAAAAAATTTTGAAAAATAGGAAAGATAATCTTAGAGTTGTTAGTGGGATTGGAACATCAACCTGGGATATTATGTCTGCAGGAGACAATAAAGGTAATTTTGGTTTTATTGGCGCTATGGGTCAGTCAATTCCGTTTGCATTAGGACTTGCAAAGTCACAACCAGATTTAAGAATATTATTATTTACTGGTGATGGCGACACATTGATGAGTTTAGGTTCTATGGCGACAGTTGCAAATCATCCCGTTAATAATCTTACAATAGTTGTGCTAGATAATGAATCATATGTTGAAACAGGTAGCCAGCCAACGGCCACTGCTGGAAAGAGTGATTTAGAATTAATCGCTAAAGGTTCAGGAATTAGTAACTCTTATACTGTTACCAATGAAAATGATTATGAAAAAATAATGAATACAATTTATGATGAGGAAGGTCCTTCTTTAATAGTTGTTAAATGTCAAGCTAAGGCTACACCCTTAGTATTCCCTCATTCTTTTGATGGATCAGTTTCTATCAACAGGTTTATGAGTTCTATCAAATCATAATGTTAGAAAAAAAGATAATTAACATTGCTGTTCACGGTGTTGGAACAATTGGTAAAAGACATCTAATGGCAATGAATGAAAATCAAAACGTAAATCTTAGTGGAATTATAGATATAAGCGATGAGGCTAAACAATTTTGCGATAATAAGAATATACCTATATATGAAAACTTAATAGATCTAAGAAAAAAATCAGAAATAGATGGTGTTATTATATCCACACCGACGATCTTTCATTATGAAAATACATTAGCTGCTTTAGAACTTGGTCTGGATGTTTTAATCGAAAAACCAATTTCTGCTGATGTATCAGAGGCTCGAACAATTGCTAAAGTTGCAGAAGAAAATAATTGTAAGGTTTTAGTTGGTCATCAAAGAAGATTTTATCCATTGGTAAGAAAGGCAAAAGAAATAGTTAAAAATGGTGAAATTGGAAAAATTATAGGTCTTTCAGGAGTTTGGGCATTAAGAAAAGATAATGACTATTTTGATCCCGATTGGAGGAAAAAGATTAGCGCTGGTCCGGTAATAACCAACCTAATTCATGATATTGATTACTTAAGATTTATTTTTGGAGAAATAGAAGCAGTTTCAGCCTTTTCTTCTAATAATATAAATAATTTTGAAAAAGAAGATACACTTAGTGCTAACTTAAAATTTAAAAGTGGATTAATAGGAAATTTCCTAATTACTGATGGGGGGACATCTCCTTGGTCATGGGAGACTGGGACTGGTGAGAATATTCATCTGCCACATTTAAAAGAGAATAATTTGAGAATTATTGGTACTGAAGGGTCTTTAGAGTTTCCAAATCTTAAATTATGGAAATACAAAAATAAAGGTCAAAATTGGAAAGATGAAATAGAAGCAATTCAAATAGATTCAAATAAAATTGATCCTTATGCATTGCAGATTAGTCATTTCAAGGATGTCATTAACAGAGAAGTCGAACCAATAACTGGAGCTCTAGATGCTGAACTTACTTTGAAAGTAGCATTATCTATACTAGAGTCTTCAAAAAGTGAACAAACTATTAAGATTTAGATAAGAGTTTGATTATTTACTATTAACAAGGAGCATAAAATGTTTAATTTGGATTTGAAAGATAAAGTAATTCTCATAACAGGTGGCAGTGACGGGCTAGGTTATGCATCAGCTGAATTATTATCTTCTGAGGGGGCAAAAGTAATAATCTGTGGAAGAAGAGGAGATTATTTGAATGAAAAGGCGAAAACAATCTCAGAAAAGACAAATAATAATGTTTTAGCTATACAAGCTGATGTTAGTAAAGCAGAGGATTGCAAGAGACTTGTTGAAGAGACCATTTCAAAATTTAAAAAAATTGACATTTTAGTTAATAACGCTGGAGCGTCAGCTGCTGCATTATTTGAGGATGTCTCAGATAAAAACTGGGAAGATGATATCAATTTAAAATTAATGTCGACTATTAGAATGTGTAGATTAGTTATTCCTTATATGAAATCAAATGATAAGGGAGTTATAATTAATGCTACAATTGGTGGAGGTAAAGCTCCTAATGCTGGCTCACTCCCTACGACAGTTACAAGAGCAGCTGGTATTAATTTAACAAAATCTCTAGCCAATGAATATGCCAAAGATAATATTAGAGTTAATACTATATGTATTGGATTAATCAAAAGTGCTCAATGGGACCGTAAGGTTGGTTCAGGAGATGTAAATGATTTATATAAAGAAATGTCTAAAAAGGTACCAATGGGTAAAGTTGGTGAAGAAATTGATTATGCAAATTTAGTTGCTTTTCTATCCTCTGATAGAAGTGGTTACATCACAGGAACAGCTATTAATTTAGATGGAGGATTGTGTCCTGTAGTCTAATTTATGTTTTAATAACTAACTTTTTTTAATTCTTGGCGGATTAACTTCTGCTAGTTCACAGGCATAGTCAAGTAAAGCACTGAAATCTTTTTTTGCAAATTTTCCTGATCTAGCCTGGCCATAAACAGCTTGAACTGAAGAACCTACAGGTAAGCCCACTCTGAAACTATTAGCAGTTTCAATAGCTAACCCCATATCTTTGTGAGCAAGATCAATCGTAAAGCCAGGTTCTATGTCATTTTGGAGGACCTTAGATAAAAAATTAATATGAAATTGACCATTGTTAGCCGTTGTTCCTGCATTGACTTCTTTAAAAGTATCAAGGTCTAAACCAATTTTTTGAGCAAGTGTTAATGCCTCAGCAGTAATTTGGGCGATGCTTAAAATTTGAAAATTATTAACAACTTTAGCTCTTATCCCAGATCCTACTTTTCCACAACGTATTATAGTTGTACCCATTGCATTTAATAATGGCTCAATTTTTTTAAAAGCATCTTCATTATCACAACCAACCATAAAAAGTGAGTCACCTGAAATTGCATGGCTTACTAATCTTCCAACCGGGGCGTCGATGAATGATACGTTTTTTTCCTTGCACTTTTCGTAAACTTCATCAGTTCCAGTTGGTGCTATTGTGCTCATGTCTAAAATGATGGTGTTAGGTTTAGCAATTGATAAGACACCTTCATTGTCTGTTATAACTGACTTAACATTCTCAGTTGATGGTAACATCGTTATAACTATTTCTGCATTTTTAATAGTATCTTTAAGAGATTTACCTGGTGTTCCGCCAACTTTTACTACAGGATCCATTTTCTCAGTTACCACGTCATAAACTGACACTTTTGATCCTTTTTTTATTATGTTCTGAGCCATAGGCCCACCCATAGCTCCTAATCCAATAAAGGCAATTGATTCAGTCATAAATATCCCCCAATAATATTGCTAAGAATTTAATCAACATTAAACTTAAACTATAATAATTTACAATAATTTATGACAATAAGAGATATAATAAATTATTATTAAGAAATTAAAATGAGTTGTCATGGTTCCTGAAAAATCAAATATTGTTCCAAGTGAGTTTATAATTGTTGGAGGAACTGGGAATCTTTCAAAGAGCAAGATATTACCTGCTCTATTTTGGAGATTTTTAGATAATCAAATAGATGCTCAATCAAACATAATATTGTGCGATAAATATATAAAATCTAAAAAAGACTTTTTTTTAGAGTTGCAATCAAATTGTAATGAAGCAATCAAAAGTGAAGATAACAACTTAGAAAATTGGAATAATTTTATAAAGATTATAAAATTAGTCGAATTAGATGTTGTGTCTGGAAATGGACATTTAGATTTAGTAAAAATAATAAAAGAAAAATTTGATGAAAACAGACCTATAATTTTTTATTTGGCAATAGCTTCAAGTCTTTTTGGTAACAGTTGCAAATTTATTAGAGATTCAGGTTTAAATGTTCCACAAAGTAGACTTGTAATTGAAAAGCCTATTGGAAAAAATAAAAAAACTGCAATTGAAATTAATAACGAAATTTCAAGTGTTTTTAAGGAAAGTCAAATTTACAGAATTGATCACTATTTAGGAAAAGAAACTGTCCAAAATCTAATGGCATTGAGATTTGCAAATACATTTTTTGAAAATCAGTGGAATAATAATAATATTGACCATGTGCAGATTACTGTTTCTGAAACAATAGGAGTTAAGGAAAGGATTTCCTATTATAATGAGTATGGTGCAATTAGAGATATGTTGCAAAATCATTTGCTACAGTTGATTTGTTTAATAGCAATGGAACCTCCATCCTTTTATGAAGCAGATCAATTAAGAGACGAAAAATTAAGAGTATTAAAAGCACTGAAACCAATAACTGATGATGAAGTGCAAACTGGACAATATCGAAGCTTTTCTGATGAATTAGGTAAAAATTCTAATACTGAAACTTTTGTTGCACTTAAAGTTGTTATTAATAATTGGCGATGGGCAGGGGTTCCTTTTTATGTCAGGACAGGAAAAAAATTATCTAACAGAGCAAGTGAGATTATTATTACATTTAAAAACAAACCTCATGACATATTTTCAAAGTTTACTAAAGATGCTCAAGATAACCCAAACAGATTGATAATTAGAGTTCAGCCCGAAGAAGGTCTAAAATTAAAGCTAACTTCTAAAGCTCCTGGACCAGGAGGAATGCGGTTTTTCCCATCAGAACTAAATTTATCTTTTGGTGATACGTTTACTGACAGACTTCCAGATGCTTATGAACGTCTCCTTATGGATGTAGTAAGAGGTAACCAAACCCTTTTTATGAGATCTGATGAAGTCCTAGCAGCATGGGATTATATTGACCCAATAGTTGAAATTGCCAAAAATCAAGAACCTCAACTCTACAGGACAGGAACTATGGGGCCGGAAGACAAAATACTTTGTGGAGATGGACATAAATGGATTGATCCAAAAGATGATAGATCATGAATGTTGCCACTTTAATTTCAGATAAACTAAAAGAATCTATAAACAAATTTGGAACCGCGAGTTTAGTCGTACCTGGTGGAAGTAGTCCAATTAAGATCTTTAAAGATTTATCTCAAATTGAACTTGCTTGGTCGAAGGTACAAATAACCCTGGTTGATGATAGACTAGTTGATCCCCAAAATGAAAATAGTAATCAAAAACTTTTATCAGAGTATTTTTTTATAAACAAAGCTAAAAATGCTAATTTTTTTCCTTTATCAGAAGACTTAATCTTTAATAAAAAGTTTAAAATCCCTTTTGATGTTACTTTAATTGGTATGGGAGAAGATGGTCATTTTGCTTCTTTATTTCCTAGTATGATTGGGGATAAAGAGGGTTATAGTATAGATGCAAATCACAAAATATTTAAAACATCGCCGCAGGGTAATCCTTTTCTTCCAAGAATAACAATGAACTTATCTTTGATCATGAGTAGTGAATTAATAATTTTATTAGTTAAAGGTAAAGCAAAACAAAACATTTTAGAACTTGCTAAAAATGATGAAACATATCCAATTCATTATTTATTAAAAAACAAACACAAAAATTTTATTATTGAGAAAATCAATGAGTAAATTGCACCCAACAATTCTTAATGTCACAAAAAGAATAATTGAAAGAAGCAAATTAACTAGACAAAACTATTTAAATAATATTCAAGCTATGGAAAAAGATATTGATAATGATAGAAGTCAAGTTTCATGCTCTAATATGGCTCACGCTGCAGCTGCAGCTCCAATAGATGAACAGTCTTCAATACTAATGAATTCAAAGCCAAATATAGGTATTGTCTCTGCTTATAATGATATGCTTTCAGCTCATAAACCACTAGAACATTTTCCTAAAATAATTAAAGCAGCTGCAAATAAATTTGGTGCTACTGCACAAATGGCAGGTGCCGTACCTGCAATGTGTGACGGGGTCACTCAAGGAAGACCAGGCATGGAGTTATCATTAATGTCAAGAGATGTTATTGCTATGTCCACTGCAGTAGCATTAAGCCATGGCGTATATGATGCTGCACTATGTTTGGGTGTATGCGATAAGATTGTACCTGGACTAGTAATCGGATCATTGTCATTTGGTCATCTACCAATAATTTTTGTACCTGCTGGACCCATGTCTACTGGAATTCCAAATGAAGAAAAAAATCGAATAAGAAATGAATTTGCTAAAGGTAAGGCTACCAGAGAGGAATTACTAAAAGTTGAAATTGCTGCTTATCATGGAGAAGGGACTTGTACATTTTATGGGACAGCCAACTCAAATCAAATGTTAATGGAAATTATGGGTTTACACCTCCCTGGTTCTGCATTTGTCCATCCCCACAGTGACTTGAGAAATGCTTATAATGTAGCTGCAACTCAACAAGCAATTTCAATATCAAGAAAAGGAAATGATATAAGGCCTATTGGAAAAATTATTGATGAAAGAAGTTTTGTTAATGCGATTATTGGTTTACTTGCAACAGGAGGATCAACTAATCATACTTTACACTTGCCGGCAATGGCTGCTGCAGCTGGAATTAAATTATTATGGGAAGATTTTGCAGATTTGTCAGAAGTGATACCTTTGTTGGCTAGGGTGTATCCAAATGGCAGCGCGGATGTAAATCAATTTCATGCTGCAGGTGGTATGAGCTTTATTATTGGAGAACTTTTAGACGCAGGTTTGTTAGATGGTACTGCTAAAACAGTGTGGGGGAAAAATATTTTTAATTATGTTTCTGAAGCTACTCTGGGAAAATCAGAATTACTTTGGAAAAAAACAAAATCAAAATCCTATGATAATAAAATTTTGAAATATGTAAAAAAACCACATCAAAAAAATGGTGGATTAAAAATATTAAAAGGTAATATTGGTAAAGGGGTAATTAAAATTTCTGCTGTTGATTTTGAAAATCAAAAAATAAAAGCCCCGGCAATGGTTTTTAATAATCAAACTGATGTTAAAAAAGCATATGAAAAAGGTCTATTAAACAAGGATGTTGTTGTTGTTGTTCGTTTTCAAGGTCCAAAAGCTAATGGAATGCCAGAACTCCATGCTTTAACTCCAATTTTATCAAATATTCAAGACTTAGGTTTCAAAGTGGCCTTATTAACTGATGGAAGGATGTCTGGGGCATCTGGTAAAGTTCCAGCAGCTATTCATGTTATTCCTGAAGCTTTAGATAATGGTATAATTGGAAAAATTTTAGATGGAGACATCATTGATATTGATGCTACTTCTGGAAGAATTGAAGTTAATGAGACCGTTGCTAAAAGAGATATTAAAGTGCCTTCAAAAAATAATCAGAATAATACATTTGGAAGAAATTTATTTTCATTATTAAGACAAAATGCCAGTAGTGCTGAAAATGGAGCTGGCCTAGATATAATTAATAATTATTAATAGCTTTTAAGTTGCTGAAGCAATGGCGGCGTGAAGCATTACATTAGTGCTTGAAGATGCCCATTCAGGTTTTATTTCTTCTGCTTCATTATGGCTTAATCCATCAACGCATGGACACATTATCATTGCTGATGGAGCAACAGTATTTATCCAGCAAGCATCATGTCCTGCACCTGAAACAATATTCTTATAAGAATATCCAAACTTTTTGGCGCTATTACGAATATTATTAAGACACTCTTTGTCAAAAGCAACAGGATCAAATCCTCCAATTTGATCCATTTCAAATTCAATCTTATATTTTTTACATATATCTGTAGTCATTTGTTTTAATTCATTTTCCATTTTTACTAGTTTGTTAATATCTGGAGATCTTATATCAACTGTAAAAAGTGAATTGCCTGCAATTACATTTCGTGAATTAGGAGACACTTCGATATGACCCACGCTACCAAGAGCATTTGGTTGATTTTTATTTGCAATATGATTGACGGCTAAAATAATTTCAGACAATGCAAGTGATGTATCTTTTCTAACGTTCATTGGTGTAGTGCCAGTATGTTGCTCAACTCCAGAAAGTTTAACTTCCAACCATTTTAGACCTTGACCGTGCGTGACTATACCTATGTCAACTTCTTCCGTTTCAAGAATAGGTCCTTGTTCTATATGCAATTCATAGTAACAATGGAATTTTTGTGATCCAACAGGCTCAGAGCCTTTCCAACCTATTTTATCAAGCTCATTTCCAAAGATATTTCCTTCAGCATCTTTTGCTGAAAGAAGAGTATTAACCTCATATATTCCTGCATATCCTGCAGATGCCATCATTGCAGGAGGAAAACGGGAACCTTCTTCATTAGTCCAATTTACAACTAAGATTGGATGTTTTGTTTGAATATTTAAATCATTAAGAGTTCTAACTATTTCTAGTCCGGCTAAAACTCCAAGAACACCGTCATATTTCCCGCCTGTTGGTTGTGTGTCTAAATGGCTTCCAATGACAACTGGAAGTGCATTCTTATCTGTTCCTTCTCTTTTAAAAAACATTGATCCAAGCTCATCTACTTTCATTGTCATACCAGCATCTTCAGACCATTTTTGTAATAATTTTCTTGCTTCTCCATCTTCTACGGTAACAGTTTGTCTATTATTACCTCCAGCAATTCCAGGCCCAATTTTAGCCATCGTCATTAAGCTATCCCAAAGTCTGTCACTATTGATTGAAATATTTGTTTCTTTTACCATTAGAATATCCTCTATATTATAACTGTTAACTAGCTTGAAAGTTATGACAATGTAAAATTAGATTAAATCAATAGGAATTTGAAGTGTTTAAATTAGATAAGAGATTAGAAAGTGACACAATACTTGTAAAAGAATTAGAAAGTTTTCAGGTAAGACTTATGAATGCTAGACAATTTTTTTGGATTGTTTTGATACCTAACAAACCTAATTTAACTGAATTAAGTGATTTAAATATCAATGAAAGGAATTACTTGATGAATTTTGCTATTGATTTAGGAAAGTTTATCAAATCTTCAGAAAAATATGACAAAGTAAATATCGGAATGTTGGGTAATGTTGTCTCACAATTACATTTACATATTATTTTAAGAAAAAAAAATGACGCTGCTTGGCCAGGACCTGTTTGGGGTAGCGACTTTAATAATCTTGATGAAAAAACAAAAGAATATAGATCTAAATTAATAAATGAATTTTCAATTTGATTATTTAATCAAACTTCTTCTTTTTTGACCAATCGTATAATCCTTGATCTCTTTCTCTCACCGCTTCTTTCCAGCCTTTTTCTTCCACTCTTTTTTGAAACTGAATTCCTTCTGGAGAGTGTCTGGAAATACCATCAAATATTGTTGATAATCTTTGCATTTGAGTAATTCCACTTGTTTCCATGTACTGATTTATTACCATTTTCTGCATTGCAAGTTGGTTTATGGGAACAGTTTTAATTCTATTGGCTAATGTTTCAACTCTTTCATCTAAATTCGCAGGTGACACTGATTCAAGTACTAAACCAATTTTTTCCGCTTCTTTTCCATTTATTTTATCTCCTGTAAACAGCATTTTCTTTGCTTTTTCTGGGCCTATTCTATGTACCCACATTGCTGTTGTAGGAGTGCCCCAAACTCTGGATGGCATATAACCAATTTCAGCATTATCCGCCATTATTATCATATCTGAACAAAGGGCAATGTCTGACCCACCAGCAATTGCAAAACCATGAACTTTACAAATAACTGGCTTAAGCGATTTCCATATAGACATGAAGTGTTGAGTGTCATTCCACATAGTTTGATAGTCTTTAATAGGATCCCAAGGCATTTTTTGGGTAAATTTATTCGATTCATTTCCTTGTGCGTATTCAGATAAATCGTATCCACTACAAAATGCTTTTCCATTTCCCGATAATATTATTACACTTATATCTGGGTCGTCATTCGCAAGAGTTATTGCTTCTTCTAAATCTCTAGGCATGTCATCATTTATAGCATTTAATTTTTCAGGTCTATTCAGCGTAACCCTTCCAATCAGGCCATCTTTTTCATATAAAACTGTTTTCATTTTTTATTCCTCAAATTTTATATTATTGTATTTCATTAAAATTATTTTTATTTTTTAAATAATTATTTTTTAAAATAAATTTTTGTATTTTTCCTGATCCGGTTAGTGGAAACTTATCTACTGAAAACCACAAATTAGGTGTTTTTTGAGGTGACATTCTAGATCTAAAAAATTTAATCATCTCATCTTTATTAGCTTGAAAACTGTCTTCAAACTTTATGAAAGCTACTATTAATTCCCCCCATTTTTTGTCTGGTATACCAACAACTGCTACATCTGAAATATTTTTATGTTCTCTTAAAGCGTTCTCAATTTCTGCTGGAAAATGATTTTCTCCACCTCTAATAATCATTTCTTTAATTCTACCTGTTATTGTTACATAACCTCTATTATCCATTCGACCAAGGTCACCTGTGTGGAGCCAATTATTTTTATCAATTGTTTCAGAAGTTGCTTCTTTATTTGCAAAATACTTAAGCATTGTACTTGGTCCTCGAACACATATCTCTCCAACAGTATTACTTGGGCAAATTTTGTTATTATTAATACTTCTTATAGACACTTCTGTATGTGAAATTGGTTGACCAATTGTATTGCATATATCCTCAATACTATCATTGTTATGATGTTGTGTTATCACTGGACAATATTCGGTTTGCCCATAAAGTGTTGAGAACTTACAATTGAATTCTTTCTGAACTCTTTTTACCATTTCAGGAGCTACATTGGATCCACCACAACTAACTAAATTCAAAGAATTAATTTTATGCTTTTGCTTTTCTTGTTGTTCTAAAATAGATAAAATCATAGTTGGGACACCTAAGATAATGTCTACATCAAAATCTTTTATATGATTTAAAATTTTTTCTGGATCAAAAAAAGATGTTAATATCATCCTACATTTCGAAGTTAAACATCCTAGTGTAACCATGCCACATCCGCTAGTATGAAATAATGGCATGATATTTATCCAAGAAGACTTCTGACTTACCTCACAACGATTTGAGTAAAAAAAGGCATTATTTATTAATCCGGAGTGAGTAAGAACTGCACCCTTTGGAAATCCAGTTGTACCAGAGGTATATTGAATTTGAGCTGGATCGCTTGGATAAACAATTGGTAAATTATTATTAGTATGATTTTTAAAGTATAATTCACCTTCGTTTTCAAGATTTACAATTTTCTTGATTTTTTCATTACCTTCAATTGCATCTAAAACAATTTTTTTCATATTATTGCCTCTAAAACTGTTTACGTAAAAAACAGCTTCAGATTGTGACTGTTCAATTATATATTTAAGCTCTTTTTTTTGCAGCGAAGGGTTGGCTGTTACAATTATTATTCCTGATAGTGCTGCTGCATACTCTAATAATACCCATTCAGGACTATTTGGTGACCAGATTACTACTCGTGAACCTTTTTTAAACTGACCTGATAAAGCAATGGCTAATTTTAAACTATTATTATAAAGTTCTTCATAGGTCCAATTTCTATTTGCTTTATTATTTTGGTCTATTTCAACTAAGGCTTGATTGTTAGGGTTGGTAGTTGCAACTTCTTTTAAAAACTCACCTATTGTTTTTTTAATGAGTTTCATATCTTTTTGAGCCGCAAAATAGGAGTCTTTTATTTTGACTTCATACATAACTTAATCCAAAAATATAGTCATTATTTTGGCAAAGAAATTTTTACTTGGTCAACTAAAATATACCAAGCAAGACTTAAAATTACGATAACTCCTCCAAAAATCATAAAGATATTTGGCGTTTCATTTGTTCCTAACCATACCCAAAATGGTCCAAGAGCAGTTTCTAACAACATTAAAAGGCCAATATTTGAAGCTTGTGTGTAACGTGTTGCAAAAGTCAAACAAGCAAATGATATTGGCAGTATAATTAATCCAGATAATGAAATTGATAATATATCTCCTTGGAAAAGCAATCCGGGCGATACTATCAGTAAGCCAATAAAACCATTACCCAAAGCACTTATGCCTGTAACTGTCATAGCAGGAATTTTAGGCTTATACCTAAGTAGAACTAAACTTAAACCTAATGTTGCTGATGCTCCTACTCCGCATATAGTACCTACTAAAACGCTACCTTGAGGGGCATTCAAAACATCATCACCGTTGGCAACAGAAATTCCTACCCCTATTAGAGCAAAAAAAGCTGTAATCCATGTTGAATTAGTTGTTTTTTCACCAAGGATAAATATTGAAAAAATAGAAGCAAAAATAGGAGAGGTTGCTAAACAAAATAGTATCAGAGAAACTGACGTTTCGGCTACACCATATGTAAAGAAAAAAGAGCTTACAATTTGACTGCAAATGATACCTAGACCGACATTCGAATAGACATACTTAAAGTTTTGTCTATAAATTTTAAAACAACTTGAAAATAAAACTAAGATGACACCCATCTCAATTCCCCTCCAAGCTAACATAGACCAAACGTCCATTTCAGACCATCTCATGAAAAGAGTATCAGGTGATAAAATTAAAGCACCTATACTCGCTATTCCGATACCCTTGAAAAGATTTCCAGATATTGAGAAAGTCAAATTTCTACCTAAAAATTACTTATTTTTGTAAAAGTTTAATAATGTTTCAGCTACGTCATTAGGGTTTTCTTGTTGCACCCAATGTCCTGCATTTTTAAGAATATGTCTACCATAATAATTAGTACATAATGTGTTTTCCATTATATCTAAAGCACCTGGTTTTTGAAAAGTCCCCCAGTCTTTTTCTCCAGCAATAAAACATGAAGGTACTTCAATTTTTTTATTTGAAAAAACTTTCAAATCACTATTTAGATAAGGTGATGTCATGCACCTATACCAGTTAAGAGCTGGTTGAAACGAATTGGAATAAAAACTATTGGAATATATCTCCAATTCTTTGTCATTTAGCCAATTTTCGTAACAACTATCTTTTGGATATTGGGACATAACTGCTTCGACCATTGTCTGATCTAACTTCATAATGTAGTATTCAGGCATTTTAGCCAAATTTATGGCTGTCCATGAACCTAATTCATATGGATTGTTTCCTTTCCAGTCAGCACTTTTCATATGATAGTAAGCTCTTAGGAACTTATGAAGTCCTTCTCTATCCAGATGCATGTCTTTATTAGCCTCAGGGGTAGAGTAATACCATTGATAGTGTTTTCTTGGAGGATTTAATTCTTCTAAGTCTTTATGTATTGGATCTTGATACGATAAATTACTATCTACATTTGGTGCGCCAGTAAATGGAGCACTCATCATCACAACTGACTTGAACATGTCAGGTCTAATCAAAGCTGACGTTCCTGCGACTGATGATCCAGCATCATGTCCTACTAATAAATCAACTTTATTGATTTTAAGTGCACTGATCAAACTAAGTATATCTGTAGTCAGGTTTAATAGTCTGTATTCGGATATGTTTGTATCATATTTTTTAGTACCCCCAGATGTGAGGCCATATCCTCTCATGTCAGGCGCTATAACCCTAAAGCCTTCATAAGCTAAAATTGGTATTATTTTTCGCCAACTAAAACTTAACTCAGGAAAGCCATGAAGTAAAAGAGCAATGGGCTGATTATTATTGTTCTTAGAAGCTTCTAGATAGTGAACATTAAGACCCGTTGAAATATCGACCTTGTTACTACTAATTATTGGATCTATTAATTCAATCATTTTATAATATCTTAATAATTACATTTATATTTGTTAACTGTGTCTACATTTATCTCAATACCTAAACCAGGTTTTGATGAAACATTGACCATGCCGTTGTCTAACTCAAGAGGATTTTCTAGTAACTCTCTTCTGAAAGGATGACTTGATTGGTCATATTCTAATATTGGAGATCGAGCATAAATTGAATGATGCGTAGTTGGAATAGAAGCAATAACTTGAATTGACGCAGCCTGAGCAACTGCAGAGCCCCATACATGTGGGTTTACTTCTACACCAAAACTTTGAGCTAAATTAATAATGTGCCTTACTCCAGAAATACCACCACAGGATCCAATGTCTGGTTGAGCAATATCAACAGCTTTAGCCTCAAATAGTGTCCTAAATCCATACAAAGTATGTTCATTTTCACCACCTGCAATAGGTATGTTAAGTTTTGATCTTAACTCTGTATAACCCTGAATATCCTCAGGAGTAACTGGTTCCTCATACCACCGTAAATTATAATCTTTAAGGGCTTCTCCTAAAGTGAATGCTTCTGATCTTCCATAAGCATGATTGGTATCAATCATTAATGTTACATTTTTATTTTCCAATACATCATATATAGCCTCCATACACTTAATATCATCTTGAAGACCAAATCCAAGTTTAACCTTCATATGATCAAATTTATTTTCAAAATGTGATAGAGCTTCTTCTGCTAATCTTTTTGCTTCTCCTTGACCTTTAATTCGATAAAAACCAGTAGCATAAGGTTTAATTTTTTTTCTAAATGCACCTCCCAATAATTGGTGAATAGGCTGATTAAGAAATTTTCCTAAAATATCCCACAATGCAATATCAACAGCGCTTATCCCAGAGATTACTGACCCTTTTCTTCCAAAGTCTCTAGTAGCATTATACATTTTGTGCCAAAGAACCTCTATATCCAATGGAGATTCGTTTAAAAGTAGTGGTTTTAGAGCAGTTTCGATAACAGCAGCCGAAATTTCAGGAGGTTCTAATCCTTGACAAAAAGCTTCTCCCCAACCTATAAGCCCTTCATCAGTTTTAATCTCTACAAGTGTAGCAGATCTTTTTTTTACCCAACCTTGTGAAAAAGCGAAAGGGATATCCAATTCTGATTTAATTACATGAACAATTATATCTTTGATTTTAATACTCATTAGATCCCCCATTTATTTAATTGGATATTGTAATATATTTTAATTTTATGGATTATTTAACTTTAATTCTTCCCCTTAAAGTAAGTGGTAGTTGAGCAAGCATAAATACTCCAATCAAAGGAGTTAATATAAAGACTTTTATAAAAACCCAGTCGTCAGTTTCTAGGTTTCTCCAGGCAACTTCATTTATTATTGTAAGAAATAAAAAAAATAATCCCCATCTTAAACTTAATTTATACCAAGTATCGTCATTTAGGAAAAACTGAGAACCAAAAAATTGTTTCATCATTGCCTTTTTATTTAAAATTCCTATTAATAATACTGAACTAAAAAAACCGTTAAATATCGTAGGTTGTATTTTTACAAATTGATCATTCTCAAATAAATAAGCAAATAGTGTAAAAAGAGCAGACATACAGATTGCAAAAATTTGAAATTTAGAAATTCTTCTCTCTACTAAATAAAAAGTAGCCATTACAAACAAACTTAATAGTAATGAAATAAAAGCTGCTATAATTAGATCATAATACTGAGATCCAATAAAAAAACCGGATATGGGTACAATTTCAAAAAAAAATGCACTTAAACGCATATAATATTTCCTTTAATTATCTTTACCTAAAAGTGATTTTGTAAAATCAGGATCTTGGCTATTTTCTCTAAGCCATATATTAAAAAACAAATCTAAAAAATCCATATCACTAGTTTCTAAAACCTTTTCATTTTTGAAGTAGAATATACCTTTATCTAACAATTTTATAGCAATGAACTGATCATTTTTTTGAATAGTTCTAAAAGCTTTATTTAATAATTGCTTCAAGGCAATTAATTCATTTTCACTATACTTTTTTTGTTTTTGAAGTTGTTCAACTGTTTCTTTGACAACACTTTTTTTTGTAAAATCTCTGTTATACCTTAAAATTAGAGCAAATTTATCTGAAGGGTAATGACCTGTTTCAGAAATTAATGTTGCATAATATATGTCTAATAAAAGAAATTTATAAGTTGCTCGCCCGACTAATTTAAAGTTTGGGATAAACTTTTCAAGAATAGTTTCGGAAATTTTATTTTTAATTACCTGATTTTGAGTTTCAGACAAGGCTATGTTTGTATTAAACATAAGGAATAATAAAATTAGAAATCTCAAATTTATTCTAACCCTACCATTTTTGTAAATCCAAAGGACCAATTTTATTGGCAGTATCTCCTCTCAGAAATACTAAAGTTACAGAACCAATATTAATTCCAAACTTGCTAACATATGCTCTATTAATAGCTAAATCCTTACTTTGTTTATAAATCCAATCATTAAAATGAACTTTTATATCACTTCCTTTAATGTTCAAGTAAATATCATATGACCAGTTGAGAGCATTACCCGAAATTAAACCTGAAGCTTTACCTTCAACATCGTCAGCTTGACCTTCATATACAATTTTTTGATTATCATCTATTTTCTTTTCAATTTTCCATATTCGTTTTGCCTGCTCGCCATCATCGTATAAAAAATCTTCATCTAGTGTAAGAATTTGATTATCAACTTTTCCATTAATATTTACGCGAAATTGTCTCTTTAGGTTACCAAATCTGTCTTCAAAAATTCCATAAGCAATTGTTTCTCCTTCAAAAAAGGAAAATAAATCTAATTTAGGAGTGTTATTTTGAAATTCTTTCATGTCAGTTTGAGAACATCCGGTAAATATTAATATAATAAAAAGAGTAAAAAATAACTTAACACTATATATAATGTTATTAATAGATAACAAAAGAAACTCCTAAATAATATGTGAAATATCGCTATTTATATTTGATTTTTAATTATTAACAAGTTTTTTGAAGAGATTTTTTTGCCTTTAATTTAAATTGATCTGCAAATAATTCATATGATCGAGTTCTTGCTTTTTCGTCATGACACCAAGTCAAAATCGCAATCTCATCTACATTATTGGTTTTTACTAAATTTGAAATCTTCTCTTTGGTATTGCTAGTTTCGCCAACAATTGAGTTTTTGAACATAAAATCATACTGTTCATTCCAATTATTTTCGTTAATTATATTTAATGCATTGTCTGGATCAGTTATTGGTCCAAGGTGACCATAGTTTCTACCAATTTTCCACGCTGCTCTGGAAGCAAAAAGATATTTCGCTTCTTCTTCTGTTTTAGCAGTTAAAGCCCAGAGGCAAACATTCACAATTGGTTTATTAAAATTTTTGCTTGGACGAAATTCTGATTTATACAGATCGATAGCATTTTTCATTCCTTGGCCATCAGTTATGAAATGGGCAAAACAATATGGTATTCCAAGGTATGCAGCAAGTTGGGCTCCATAGTTTGAAGTTCCTAACATCCAAATTTCTGGATGTGTTTTAGATTCAGGTTGAGCAACTAAATGTCTAAACGGATGTCCTTCTAATAATTTTTCATTAGATACCCAAGCCATTAAATCTCTAACGTTACCAGGAAATTGTTCGCTATCTTCTCTGCTATTTGGATTTAAAGCTAGAGCAGTCCTGCCATCGGAACCTGGAGCTCTACCAAGTCCTAAGTCTATTCTGCCAGGCGCTATTGCTTCTAAAACTCTAAATTGTTCTGCAACTTTAAATGGAGCATAATGAGGCAACATAATGCCAGCACTTCCAATTCGAATTATTTTCGTTTGAGTTGCAATAGCAGCCATTAATACTTCGGGGGCACTTCCTATTATCGTTGGATGATTGTGATGTTCTGACACCCAAAATCTTTTATAACCGAGTTGTTCTGCTTTTATGGCGAGATTGATACTATCTTGAATAGTGTGTGTCTGCGGCTTTCCTTCTACTGAAACAGATTGTTCTAGAATAGATACTTGCATTTGATTAACCCCAATATACAATAATCATAATTTTATTTTATATATTCTGGAAGCATTTTCATAAAATAATTTATTTTTTTCTTCTTCTGACATGTCTTCAGAAATTATTTTAAACGCATTCCATAAAGATCCATAACTACAAGACCCTTTATCAACAGGAAAGTTGCTTTCATACATACATCTTTCAAATCCAAACATATTAATTGTTTCATAAATCCATGGTTTCCAAACTTCTGATAAATCTTTTGAGTGTGGAGGCTTAGAATTCAAATGAAATTTGGCACCATTTACAGCCATTCCCAAACCACCTAATTTTACATTTACATTTGGTAATCTAGATAATCTCATCATAGCTGATCTCCATTCTCTATGGGTTAGGGCTTGCTTTCCTTCATACTCCCCAAGGTGTATAGGCCCTCCAATATGATTTAAAATTATTTTTAAATCTGGAAGCGCTCTCGCTATTTTTTCCATTTCATTAAGTTGGGTGTGATAAATCCAAAAGTCTAATGACAAACCAGCTGATTGAAGACATCTTGCACCTTCAATAAAATTTGGATGTAGCATAAGATTGAGATCTGATTTCACTGCACCTGACGTTATTCTTGGATCTGCATGGGAAGCTAAAAGCATTCTTATCCCTTTAAGTCTTCCTTCGCTAATATCTAATGCTTTTTCAATTACAGGTTCTAACTTATTGCCAAAAGTTAGATCTAGTGAACCAACAATTGATGAGTTGACTTTAACTTTATTATTGATAATAAGATCACTTCTTTTAGCCTCCTTAGTTGCAAATTCTATCTCAGTTAGGGGCTTGAATTCATCTGGACCATCTTTGCCGTACATTATTGTATTTGACGAACTCATAATGTATACAGTTGCCCTAATATTATGACCCGATGACTGTATATCTTCTAATAGTTCTTCAACATAATATCTACCAAACCCTGCATTCCAAAGATGGTGATGTGGATCAATAATAGGCATATTAGGTGAGATTGGTTCTTCTATTAGTTGACTTAACCAGTCCTCTCTAACCTCAAGATGTGGAGATATTATTTTTTTCATTAAAATTACTTTGTAATAATTGAAATAAATTTATTTTAATTTATCATCTAAATTATTGCCGTTAAATTTTTTTAGTGCAAATAATTTCTTTTGAGTTTCTCTATTTTAAGGAGATCGTTTTACAATATGAATATACATTTTAATACAAAGAAAGATTTCCAAAATATTGAAGTTTTTCCTACTGCCGGAGCATTAGGTGCTCAAATAGAAAATGTAAATCTTTCAGATGACTTATCTGAAGAAGTTGTCAATGAGATATATGATGCTTTATTAACCTATCAAGTAATATTTTTCCGAGATCAAGAATTTGATCCTAAATCTCAGAAAGCTTTTGCAAAAAAAATTGGAAATCCAATTGTATATCCATTTGTAAAAAGTTTAGAAGATTTTCCTGAAATTACTCCAATATTAAAAAAAGAAACAGATGTAAATAATTTTGGAGGGATTTGGCATAGTGATACTACGTACCAAGCAGAACCTCCAATGGGTACAATGTTGTACGGAATTGAAATACCTAAATACGGCGGAGATACTGAGTGGTCAAATCAGTACCTTGCTTATGAAAGTTTATCAGATGGCATGAAAAAATTTTTAGATACATTAGAAGCGGTAAATATATCAGGAAAGGCCAGAGTTGCTAAAACCAGATCTGATATTATGAAACATGCTTCTGTTGGCCTTAAAGGTGACGAATTAAAAGCAATTCACCCAGTTGTAAGGACACATCCAGAAACTAAGAAAAAATCACTTTATGTAAATGAAGCCCATACAACTAACTTTGTTGGTATGACTGAGGAAGAAAGTACACCTATCTTAGAATTTTTATTCAAGCACCAAATTAAATCTGAGTTTACATGTAGATTTCAATGGAAACCTGGTTCTGTAGCAATATGGGATAATAGATGCACAATGCACAATCCAATTAATGATTATCATGGCCAAAGAAGATTGATGCACAGAATTACATTTGCAGGTGATAAACCAATGTAAATTTTTTTATGGAGAAAAGAATGTCACAGAAAAATTATTTTAATAACGTTAATGATGAAAATACTGGAATCAAAAGAATTTTAGGTGAGGGTATTTCAACCAGAATATTTAGTGGGGACCAAGCAATGTTGTCAATTGTAACAATTGAACCCAATGCAAAAGGAAAAATCCACTCACATCCCCAAGAACAATGGGGATTTTTAATAGAAGGGTCTGGAATAAGAATTCAAGGGAATGAAGAAATTGAGATCAATAAGGGAGATTTTTGGCAAACACCTGGTGGAGTTGATCATGGTATCATTGGAGGACCAGAAGGGGCTAAAGTATTAGATGTGTTTAGTCCACCTAGAGATGAATATAAAGTCGAAGGTTCAGGATTTGGTAATTAATTCTAATAAGGTAAAAGATGATAGAAATTGATTATTTTATGAGTCATGGAAGTCCGTGGACTTTTCTTGGTCACAATCGGGTTTATAACATAGTAAAAGAATTTAATGTCCAACTAAATATGTATCCTGTTAACTATGGAGAAATTTTCCCTGTTAGCGGCGGGCTTCCTGTTTTCAAACGACCGTTACAAAGACAAAAGATACGACTGCAAGAATTAAAAAGATGGGCAGAATTTCTTAATATAAACCTTATTCCTGAGCCTAAATTTTTCCCTTCAAAATCTTTGTTACCTTCTTTATTGATAATTGCTGCTAAAATCAGAAAAACTAATAAAGATTTTCAACTAGCAGGTGATATAATGAATGCGTTATGGGTTGAAGAATTAAATGTTGATGATGAGAATGTTTTAAAAAATATTACAGATAAATTAGAATTAAATTCGGAAGACCTATTATCCTTAGCAAAAAGTCAAGAATGTGAAAATGTATTTAAAGAATATACTAAAATTGCAATTGATAAGTATGTTTTTGGAGCCCCAACATACATATTAGAAGATCAAATTTATTGGGGACAGGACAGATTAGAATTTATTGAGAGGCATATATTAAAATTAAATAACTCTCAATAAAATGATGGATTTATTTTTATACATTGGCTATATATGAAAAAAATAAGGAATTACTATGGACTCTACCCTCAATACTAATGAAAAGAATTTTGTTGATTTAAAAAATACAAAAGTTTCCCAACCTAAATTTAATTGGGAAGATCCTTTGTTATTGGACACTCTTATTTCTGAAGAAGAGAAACTTATTAAATCAACTGCACATGATTATGCACAATCAAAACTTTTACCCAGAGTAGAAGAAGCTTTTTTAGACGAGAAAACAGACAAAGAAATTTTCAAGGAAATGGGAGAGTTAGGTCTTTTAGGTATTACTATACCTGAAAAGTACGGTTGTGCAGGAGCCTCATACGTATCATATGGTCTAGTCGCAAGAGAAGTTGAACGTATAGATTCAGGATATAGATCTATGATGTCTGTTCAATCTTCATTAGTAATGCATCCAATTTATACATATGGAAATGAAGATCAAAGACAAAAATACTTACCTGGTTTAGCATCGGGAAAATTAATTGGTTGTTTTGGTTTAACAGAACCAGATGCTGGTTCAGATCCAGGATCTATGAAAACAACAGCAACCAAAGTAAATGGTGGATATTCATTGTCAGGCTCTAAAATGTGGATATCTAACTCTCCAATAGCTGATGTTTTTGTTGTTTGGGCAAAGTCAAAAGAACACGGAGATGCCATAAAAGGTTTTATTCTAGAAAAGGGAATGGATGGATTAACAGCTCCTAAAATCAAAGGGAAATTATCCTTACGTGCCTCAATTACAGGTGAAATTGTTATGGATAATGTATTTGTTCCAGAAGAAAATCTGATGCCTAATGTAAGTGGTCTTAAAGGACCTTTTGGTTGTTTAAATAGGGCTAGATACGGTATAGCTTGGGGTGTTATGGGTGCTGCTGAAGATTGTTGGTTTAGAGCACGTCAATATACACTAGACAGAAAACAATTTGGCAAGCCACTAGCTGCAACTCAATTAATACAAAAGAAACTAGCAGACATGCAAACTGAAATTACTTTAGGCTTAGGTGCTGCTTTGCAAGTCGGTAGATTATTTGATCAAGGTAATTTGGCTCCAGAGTCTATTTCTCTTATTAAAAGAAATAATTGTGGAAAGGCTCTTGATATAGCTAGAATGTCCAGAGATATGCATGGCGGAAATGGTATTCACGCAGAGTATCAAGTTATGAGACATTTAATGAACCTTGAAACAGTTAATACCTATGAAGGAACTCACGATGTTCATGCATTAATTCTTGGTAGGGCCCAAACTGGTATACAAGCATTTTTTTAAATCGAAAAATTGTCAAAATTGATATCTAAACAAACTTAAATTGCTTTCTTAATTCTTCCAATTCTATTGTTTTTAAAACTTGAAGTGTCGTATCATTAAACTTAACGTTTATATTAACTTTAACAAATGAAGCATTTTGATCATCAAAATAGTTTATTATCTTTGCTTTGGCTCCAGTTTTTAAGCAGATCAAGTTTTTATTTTTGTATTTTGTAATATCCATTTAATTTTTCTATTTTGTATTATAGAATAATATTAACATGAAAATGTTTCTTTATTTTGTGTTTAATTCACGAAATGAGATATCTAATTATATTAATTAAATTGTTTAAATGGAATTTGAAAGTTGTCTCAAGTAAAAAGAAAATTAGCGACCATTTTAGCTACAGACTGTGTTAGTTTTAGCAAACATATGGAAGAACAAGAAGAAAAAACTCTTGAGAGCTTAAAAGCTTGTCGTGAAATCATAGATCCGTTAATTTCAAAATATTCTGGAAGGATATTTCATACTGCAGGTGATTCAGTGATTGCAGAATTTGATAGTCCTGTTGGGAGCGCTAATGCAGCAATTGAATTTCAGAACGCTATAAAAGATAGAAACAAAAATGAAGAAGTTAACCCAAAACTTTCATGGCGTGTTGGCATCCATCTAGATGATATTATTATAGAAGGTGACAATATTTATGGTAATGGTGTCAATATTGCTGCTAGATTAGAAAGTCAGTCTCCAGTTGGTGAAATTTTAATATCTGACGTAGTTAACCAACAAATTAATAAAAAAATTGAACAAAAGATACATTCATTAGGAAAAATTGAATTAAAAAATATTTCTAGTGACTTTGAAGTTTTTTCTATTTTAGGTGATGGTAAAAATAAAATATCTAAAAAAACAAGCCTATCTGTGAATAAAAAACCCAAGTTTGCGATTTTGCCATTTGTAAATACCAGTAAAGACGAAGATAGTGGTTTTTTAGTTGATGGAATAGTTGAAGATCTAATTACCGAATTTTCAATGATGCGAGAATTTGATATTCTTTCCAGACAAACGAGTGTTAATTTTAAAGATGAAAATCAAGATATAAAAGAATTTTCCAAAAAATTTGATTTAGATTTTATTGTTACTGGTGGTATTAGAGCATCTGGTAAAAGAGTTAGAATAAATATTGAATTAAGTGATGCGAATGACGAAAGCATTATTTGGAGTAATAAATATGATAGAGTCCTTGAAGATATTTTTGATCTTCAAGATGAAATAGTTAGGAAAATATCGATTGCTTTACTTGGTGAGATTGAGATTAGTTCATTGCAACGTTCAAAAAGAAAGCCTACAGAAAATATAAGTTCATATGAGTATTTGCTTAGAGGTAAAGAGAATCACCACAAATTTACTAAAGAAGCAAATCAAGAAGCATTACAAAACTTTGATAAAGCCATAGAAGCAGATGCTGGAAACGCTCAAGCTTATGCATGGAAAGTTTGTACTTTAGGTCAAGCAATGTTTAGAGGATTTTCTGAACGTAAAATGGAAGAAATATTTGCTGATGCAAAACAAAATATAGATAAAGCTTTAGAGTTAAACGAAAATGATTTTGAATGTCATAGAATGTTGTCAGCTGTTTATTTAAGTAATCATGACTACCTATTAGCTGAAGATCATGGAAGAAAAGCATTCAATATGGTTCCAAATGACCCAAGAGTACTATCTGGATATGGTGAAGTTTTAGTTAGAATAGGAAAAGTTGAAAAGGGTTTGGAATTACTTAATAAAGCTTTTGAGCTTGATCCCATACCTCAAGGACAATCAACTTCAGATAATAGAATCAAAGATTTAATACTTGGATACTTTTTTGCTGAGGATTTTAATAAAGTAGTGGAACTGAGTTTTGATATCAGGGTAATGGATACAAGGTCACTAGCTTTAATTCTTTATTCTAGGTCAAAATTAAACCAAGACATCAAAATAAGTAGCGAATATCAATCTCTTAAAGGTGAGTTTAAAGATACCGATTGGGAGCAAACAATTGATAGATTTCATATTCAAGACGAAGAAATTATTAAAAATCTTGTTGTTTTTATGAATACAATTTAATTGTGATGTTTTATTTTGAGACAAAGTTTACTTTGATCCAAAACCACCACCCCCTGGTGTCTCCATTACAAATAAATCATCTACTTTTACTTCGCAGCTATCATTACCTTCAAGTTCAATAAATCCGCCATCCTCT
>OCZA010000111.1_pt1 | contig 27781 bp, 26 predicted proteins | sample 1539021 | NCBI WGS metagenome assembly OCZA01 (sample SAMEA2619376, study PRJEB22493) | marine metagenome | biome: marine biome (ENVO:00000447); feature: surface water layer (ENVO:00002042); material: "saline water (ENVO:00002010), including plankton (ENVO:xxxxxxxx)" | depth 5 m | reverse complement strand
ATATTTTCATACATCAAGGATAATGCACAACAATGTTGTAGTGAAAATTTACCCTCAACATTATTTTGAGGATTATTTTTATCACAAAAATCAATTGCTGTTTGATAAGTTTCTATCTCTATTTTATCTATATTTTCAATTTTGAGGTTTTTATCTTTAATCTCTTTTTTTATATCTAAAGCGACGCCAATTACTGGATGACTGTGTCTGCATGCTGCCCATGGTTTATTACTAACTTCGTTTATTAAGTGACCATCGTCACATTTTATTAATTCATAATAATCAACTTTTTTTGAAAACCCTTTTAAGAAACCTAATTCACCTTCAATCATGTCTATAGGAGTATTGGCATTATTCTGTGCTAAAAGAGCTGAAGTAATACCAGCTCTTGACGCATTAGCTAGAGCATACTGCTTTGCTTCTCCATCTCCTTTTCTACATTGCCAAATACCAGATGAAGTCATCGTTGAAAGTTGAATTGATCTATTTAAATTTTGGAGTTGTATATCCAATTTATTTTTAAAATTAAGAATATAACTAGAGGCAGCTGCTGCTCCAAATACTCCGCATGTAGCGCTAGAATAAAATATTTTGTAGTGATCTACTCCTAAACATTTTCCCATTCTTATGGCTGTTTCATAACCAACTATTATTGCTCTAAGAAAATTGTATGCGTCAATATTAGTTGAGTTAGAGGCAGCAATTGCAGCCGGTATTATAGTGTCGCCTGGGTGAATAATTGATGTTCTATGTACATCATCAAGTTCTAATATGTTTCCAACAGAGGCGTTTATAAAAGCGCTGTCAAATACATTTAGTTGTTTTCTGCTAAATAAATTAAGAGAATTTCCTTCTGGAAGAATATTTTGTAGGTTCTTGAAAGGCCTTGCTTGCCTCGTTCGTGTCCCAGCAATAGAGTATCCAATCCAATCAATAATTTCTAATTTAGCCTTTTTTAAAGTCTTTGCAGCAGGTATTTTATTTAATTGATTAAGAAAATCTTCAATCATAGTTAAAATTAACCTTCATTTATTTTGCTCAATTAGAAAGCATTAATTTTAAGTGTTAACAGGTTAACTTGTTTCTTTTGCTTTTAATTAGTTAAACTGTTTAAGTAATTGCATAATCAAATATGGAGTTATTATATGTATAAGTCAACAAGACGTACTTTTCTTAAAAATAGTGCTTTGGTAGCTGCTTCCGCATCTTTAAGTCAATCATTTATAATGGAAGCAATGGCAGCTGATCCACTTAAAATTTGGACAATTGGAGTAGCTAAAGTTACAAAAACATGGGATGAAATGGGAAAGCAAGCAGGGGTTCCTCTTGTTTATTCTGCTAAAAGTGGATCTGCAGATCAAGCAATTCAAAAGTTTTTTGTTGGTGATGGTCAAAAACTGTATGATGCGATTACTGATAATGGTGGTGGTCAAGAAGATGCAATGTCAGATAATAAAGCAATCGTACCTTTAGATGTATCTAAGATTAAAAACTGGAAAAATTTAATACCAGAATATAACGAAGGAAATGTTGCTGCTAATACAATTAGAAATAAAAAAGGCGAGGTTGTAGGCGTTCCTTATATTTCTAATGCTGATTCTATGGCCTATAATAAATCAAAGGTTGGAGCTGACATTGATACTTGGGATGCTCTTTTCGACAGTCAGTTTAAAGGTTATGCTGCAATGCAGAATGATTCTGGTCCAACACTAACTACTACAGCTGTTTATTTGAAAGAATCTGGTAAACAGGACATTGTTAATCCTTCTGATATGTCTAAGTCTGAAGTAAAAGGTGTTTGTCAGTTTTTAATTGATCAAAAAAAGAAAGGTCAGTTCAGAACTTTTTGGGATGGATTTGGTAACGGCGTTGACTTGTTAGCAAGTGAAGAGGTTTTAGTTTCGTCATGTTGGGAGCCAATAGCCGTAATCGCTGCGAAGAAAGGGGCCGACATTCATTACGGAACTATGAAAGAAGGTCATCAAACTTGGAATAACGTTTGGATGCTGACTAAAGGTGGAAAGCAAAGAGGTCAAGAAGACAGTTTTTATAAACTGATGGATCTTTACTTATCTCCGTGGTTTGGTGCAAGAACTCTTGCTAATTTAGGTTTTACACCTCAAATGACTGGCGTTAATGAATATGTTGAAGCAAACCCAAGTGATTTTGATGCTAATAAGAAAGCTGTCATAGCTCAAAGGCTTAAAAATAAAGCAGATAGAATGGCTGTTAAAGGTAATTCTTGGCAAAATTTATATCCTAAAGAGTTAAGGGCGTATCAAGATTGGTGGGCAAAAGTACAAGCTGCCTAAATTTTAAATTAACTTATTTGCAACCCTGCGTAGCAGGGTTGTAATTATATTTGGCTAAAAATGATTTCTAAAAGCAATCTTCTATTTAAAACACCTGTAATATTTATGGTAATTTTCTTTGTTTTACCTTTAATGCTGACTGTAGTTTGGAGTGTATTTGAAAGAACAATGTTTTGGATGGAGCCTGCGTTTACTCTATTTTCTTATGAAAACTTTTTCTTTTCATCAAGGTTAGAAAATTTTATTTCCTCAATGTTACACTCATCAATATCTGTTGTATGCGCATTCTTTATAGGGTTTCCTATAGCAATTTTTATAAGAAGAAGAGTCAAAAAAGTTGCTCAACATAGAGTTATGCTATTATTTATCCTGCCTTTCATGGTGTCAGAGATCATTAGAATTTTTGCTTTGAGACCGATTTTGTCAAGGAATGGAGTTGTGAATTCTTTTTTAATGGATCTTAATCTAATTGATACTCCTTTTTCAGTGTTTGTCTTTACACCAACAGGTGTTGTTATTGGAGAGATTGTATCATTTTTACCATTTATGATTTTTTCTACCTTTTTGGCTTTAGAAGCAATTCCAAATTATATCTTTGAGGTCTGTTCAGATTTAGGTGTAAATAGAAGAAGAATGTTCAAAGATATTTTGCTACCACTTGCAGCACCTGGGTTATTTGCAGGAAGTGTTTTTATTTTTGTTAACGGTATTGGCATAGCATTAATACCTACTATTTTGGGTGGGCCAGGATCAGTTAACGCAGGTTTAATAGCTACTCAAGCAATTATTGCGTTAGATTTCCCTCTCGCAATGGCAGTAAGCGCTATAATGATGTTTACACTAATGGGACTTTTATATTTAGGGCATAAATTGTTTAATTTAACAAAATTATTGGAGCCAATTAGCTAATGTCTTTAAGAGATGATTTTCAACCAAAATGGAAATTGGCTTTAAAATGGGGCTGGCTATCATTTGCTGTTTTTATTTTAATGGCGCCAACGTTCTATACAGTCTACATATCTTTTAATGAATTAGGTTTTGGAGCAAAATATTATATTTTTACATTTCAATGGTATGAAAGTGTATTTTCTGACAGGCAATTAATTGGTTCTTTAGGTTGGACGATGTTATTGGCTTTTATAACTTTACCAATAGTCATCCCATTTGGATTGATGTCAGCAAAATTATATAAACAAAGCACAAAAAAAGTTTGGATTGTTTTTATTCTTCTTTCTCCACTATTTGTTCCAGCAGATATTTTAGGTTCAGCTTTGTTGGTTTTTTTCAAAAATCTCAATAAATTTTTTACTATGATTGCAGAATATACAGGTATCTATGCTTTAGAATCATGGTTTGATCTTGGCATAATGACTGCAGTAATTGGTCTGATCGTATATACACTGCCATATGTTTTTGTTGTGATAATGATTACAATGGCTCGTTACAGAGTTGAACAAACTGAAGCCGCTCGAGATTTAGGTGCTTCAGCATGGAGAGCGTTTTGGGAAGTTGAATTTCCTCAAATTAGAGCTGGAGTTTTTAGTGCTTGCGCTTTTGTTGTTATTTTAACTTTTAATGAATATACAAGAACAAGTCTTCTTAAAGGTGGCTTTGATACATTTACATCAGTATTGATTTCACAAATGTTAAATACAGGAATGTCTGAAGAATCTTATGCAATGGCCTCAATAGTTAGCTTAGTAGCAATAATAATTGTATCAATAATTTTAATAGTCACAGCAGTTAAGACAGATGAACTGGAAAAAATCACAAGAGCTGTTAAAGAACCTAATAAATAAATTTTGGAGAAAATTTTGTCTCAAACAAATGCGATTGAAGTTAAAAATTTAGTAAAAACATACGGTGATGTTTATGCATTAAAAAACGTTGATCTTAATATAGCAGATGGTGAATATTTCGTATTGTTAGGTCCAAGTGGTGGAGGTAAAACTACACTATTGAGATCAATTGGAGGTTTTATTAGACCAGATAGTGGATCAGTTGATATTAAAGGCAAAAATGTAGATAATTTACCCCCAGATAAAAGACCTACTTCGATGGTATTTCAAGGCTTTGCTTTATTTCCTCATATGAGTGTTTCTGAAAATATTGGATATGGTTTAAAAATACAATCTATTGAAAATAACATTATTGAAAATAAAGTAAGTAGAATGATGGATTTAGTTGGGCTTACTGGTCTATCTAAAAGAAAGCCTCATGAGCTTTCTGGTGGGCAGCAACAACGAGTACAGTTGGCTAGAGCACTTATATTAGAAAATGATGTTTTGCTACTTGATGAGCCTCTTTCAGCTTTAGACGCCCAACTTAGAAAAGATATGTGCATAGAATTAAAAAGACTTCAAAAAACTGTAGGTATTAGCTTCGTTCACGTAACACATAATCAAGAAGAGGCTATGTCAGTTGCAGATAGAATAGCTATCATTGCTGATGGTGAAATGATTGAGCAAGGGACACCTAAGGAAATTTATAGTAATCCAAAGAAAAAATTTACAGCAGAGTTTATTGGAGAGAAAAATATATTTAACGGCAAAGTTTTAGATGTCAACAAATCAACAATATTAGTTGACATAGAAAGCGATAAAATAGAGGTTGCCAACAAAAATTATAAAATTAATAAAGGCCAGGATGTTAGTTTGTCGATAAAGTCTGAATCAATTAAAGTTGACAAATTAAAAGTGTCAAAACAACCTCAAGAAAACAAAGCGATTAAAGGTAAAATTACTGAGATAACTTTTTTAGGCCAATTTGTAAGATATCTTGTTTTATTAAATAACAATCAAGAAATTCAAGTTAGATCACATGATGAAGTAAGTAATATTAACGTAAATGATGATGTAATGTTAAGTTGGAGATTAGAAGATTTTCTTGTTCATGAAGGCTAGTTCTAGTCAGGTGGTTGTTCAAGAAATGGCTTTAGGTTTTCACCATTAGTGCCATCTTCTTTTACAAACCAATCACCAATTTGACTTGAAGTCATAAAAATAACGTCGTCTCTTTTCTTTAAATCCTCAATTATTTTCTTTAAATAATAAAAATTTTGAGGTACCCCAACTATGTGTGGGTGTAGGGCAAGCGTAATGATTTTGGTATTATAAAGCTTTTCTTCATCAAATATATTTAATGTTGCATCAACTCTTTTTTTCATCTCATCACAAGAGTTATTTTGAACAGTCCAAATTGGAACATCATTTAATTCAAACGTGTAAGGCATTGCAACGATTGGCCCTAATTTTGTTCTCATCCAACAAGGTAGTTCGTCAATCAACCAGTCATGTAAAAACTCAATTCCATTCTCTTTTAAAAGCTCAGGAGTTTTTTCAGTTTCCCCACCTGCTGGACCAAACCAACTTCTAACTGGCTGCCCAGATAATTTTCTTAATAAATCTAAACTTTTTTTGATTACATGTTCTTCATCTTTTGCAACTCTTAAGGATTCTTGAAACCAACCATGGCCAACTAATTCCCAATTTAGCTTGCAAACTTCGTCAAAAGCTTTTGGATAGATGTCAGCTACTTGCGCATTTATAAAAGCGGAAACTGGTATGTTATTTTCAGCAAAAAGCTTAAACAGTCTTGGTAATCCAACTCTCATTCCATATTCTACCCAAGAGTAATTTGGTAAATCAGGTGGATCAGGAGATTTTCCATGAGGTGGAGGTAGTATTCCTCTTGGCATATTTTTATCAAATGGCCAATATTCAATATTCATAACTGTGTGTACGATTAAAGACTTTCCATCAGGAGGCGAAAGCTTTTTTCTATTAGAAGAAAGTTCATGGGGAACTCTAGGATTAGGCCACATTTATTTAACCTTTCACAAAAAGTTATTATTGCAATATTTTTTCAAAAACAGAAGATATTTCTATTAAAAACTCATCATTCATATTTGAGCTAATTAGTTGAAGTGAAGATGGTTGTTTATTCTTAGAGTAAAAAGGTAAACATAGTGATGGAAGATCGGCAATGTTAGCAAGGCATGTAAAGTTAGCCTGATTTTCTGGGGTCTTATCAGAAATATTAAATGAATTTTGAGGTGTAGTTGGTGTGATTATTAAATCATAATCTTCAAATAATAATTCAATTTTATTTTTTAATTTGTTTAGTTCAAATTTAAGAGTTTGTATTTCCTTACTTTTGATATTTTTGCCGTAGAGTAGATTTTTCCTTAAATTATCAGTAATTTGACTTTTGTCGTTATCAATTAATTCATTTAAATTTTGTGCTCCTTCGTGTTCAACAATTTTCAAAAGTGCTTTTCTGTGATAATTTGGAGACCAAAAATCTAAGTTTTTAATTACTATGTTTATGTTATTTTTTTTCAGTTTTGAGATTGTAAATTTAAAATCTTTTAATACATTGGGCTTAATTTCACCTTCTAAAACTTGAGTCGGGACTATACACTTAATCTCTTTATTTTTAATTTTGATTTCACTTTTTTTATAATTTAAACAATTAATTAATACATATATATTACTGATATTATTTACTTTATTTGACATAAAACCAATTGTGTCATATGTGTCGCTTAATAAAATTAAGTCTCTGTTAGAGCATATTAATGATGAAGGCTTGTAACCCACTACACCACAATATGAAGCTGGAATCCTTACAGATCCCATTGTGTCTGTGCCTATTGAATATTTTACAATACCAGCAGATATAGCAGCTGCAGATCCTCCAGATGAACCTCCAACAGATAAATTCTTGTTAATAGGATTTATACATCTTCCATAAAAACTGGAAGAAGTATCTCCTCCAAAAGCTGCTTCATCCATGTTTGTAGAAGCTATTATTATACCTCCATTATTTTTTATATTTGTAATTATTGGATCATCGGTTAAAGAAATTGAGCTTTCATATTCTTTAATTCCTCCAGTATAGGGAAAGGACTCAACCCTAATATTTGGTTTTACAACAAATAATTCTCCGTCAATTTTAGAAATTTTATTAAATCTCTTGTCGGAAATGTTTGATTCAAGTAAGGCATTTTTTCTATCAGTATGTATAATAATTTTATTAGTAGTATAATTTTTTAATTGCTTAAAAAACTTATTTACTCTTAAAACTGACTTATTAACGCTATTCATCTTTTTAACCTATTGTTAATAAAAATATTTATAAAGGGAATTTTTTATATGTCGTATGGAAATATTTTTAACCTGTTAAAAGAAAATCATAAAAAAAATTGGCTTCTATACACAAAGCATGATTTTGTTAATAAATTATCAAACGACACCCTCAAAGAAGAAAAATTTTTACATTATTTAACTCAAGATTATTTATTTTTAATTCAATTCTCTAAAGCTTGGGCTTTAGCTATTTTGAAATCGGATAATCTTGAAGAAATGAAAATAGCAGCTAGCACAGTAAATGACTTAATAAATTTTGAAATGGAACTTCATATTAGCCTATGTGCAAATTATGGAATATCAAAATCTGATTTAGAAAATGCTGATGAAGAAAATCAAAATATTGCCTATACTAGATATGTTCTAGAGCTTGGTTATTCAGGTGATTTGCTAGATTTATTATCATCTCTTGCTCCATGTGTGCTTGGTTATGGTGAAATTGGTATTAACTATAAAAATAGTAATCCAAAAACGCATATGTATCAAAAGTGGATACAGACATATTCTAGCAATGAATACCAAGACGTGTGCAAAAATGTAGCTAATTTAATAGACAAAGCATTTATTTTAAGATTAGGAGACGATTTTGTAGGTACTTACAAATGGCAAAAAGTTAATAAAATTTTTAATAAGTCAACTCTTCTTGAAATAGATTTTTGGAATATGGCAATGAAATAATATAAGGAGTATTTTTAAAAAATACCCCTTAATTAAATATAATTAGGAAAAGCTGTTTTGAGCTACTGTCATGGCTACTAACATGGGAATAGACAATATTACATTTTTTCTAGAAAACAACATTGCCTTTCTTGCTGCTTTAGCTTTAGTCTCTGCATCGACTTCAATTATACCTAAAGCTTTTTTTTGATTAGGCCATATTACTGCCCAAACATTCACAAACATTATTATTCCAAGCCACATGCCAATACCTATTGGCCATTGTCCCTCAGAAAATGTCATTGCATCATGAAGATAACCATTTAAGTGGGCTAAAATCAAACCGGACAAAACTGTGGCGACTGCACCCCATCTAAACCACCATAATGCAGCTGGGGCAATAACTTTACTAATAGCTGGCTTTTGTTCATCTGGGATCTTGGCCATATTAGGTATTTGTACAAAATTAAAGTAATATAATATACCAACCCACATTATAGCAGCTACAACGTGAAACCACCTTAATAGCCACATATTAAAAGCTGTTTGATCAAATGAGCCTTGTGCCAAAAAGAAAATTAAAATAAATGCTAATACAAATCCAGTAATGACTGCACTTCTTAAATTAGTTAATAATGAAGACATATAATCCTCCCAAGATTATAAAATACAAACAATATTACATTAATGTCATTTATACAAATTAATCTCTTTCGATCTAGTAAGTATGGAATTTATTTATGATTAAATATAATATACTATTATTAAAAGTAATTTGATAAAGAGCTTATTAATGCATACTTATGATGTTCATATTAAGAATGGTGAAGTTATAGATGGTACTGGCGCGCCAAAATTTAAGTCTGACATTGTTATTGATAATGGTAAAATAATTGGTGTTTTCCCTCCTGAGAATGGAGACGTAAGAGATCCGTCAGAAAACCATTTCTTATCTAATTTTAAAGCTAAATATACATTAGATGCAGAAAATAAGATTATTTCGCCAGGATTTATAGATGTTCATACTCACGATGATGATAATGTATTTTTAGATCCAACAATGTCTTCAAAAATCAGTCAGGGTGTAACAACTTGTATAGCAGGTAATTGTGGTATTAGCTTAGCACCATTTAGTTATAAGGGTGATGTTCCAGCGCCAATAGCACTCTTAGGAAAGTCAGATGTTTTTAGATTTCCAAGAGTTAAGGATTATAGAACTGAATTCGAAGATAAACCTAGTACTGTAAATGTTGCTCTTTTAACGGGGCATTCAATGTTAAGAGTAGAGGCAATGAATGGTGAGTTTGAAAGGCCTGCAAGCAAGCATGAAATAAATAAAATGGTAGACTGTTTAAAAACAGCTCTGGAAGATGGTTCAATTGGATTATCAACTGGTTTGGCATATCCCGCAGCAAATGACGCACCTACCTCAGAGATTATTGAATTAGCTAAAATCTTACCAGAATTTGATGGGGTTTTTACTACACATATGAGAAATGAAGCTATTGATGTTATTAAATCAGTTAATGAAACTATTAAAATATCATCTTCAACAAAGGTAAGAACTGTAATTTCACATCATAAATGTGCAGGAAGAGAAAATTGGGGAAAAAGTAAAACTACTCTTAAGTTGATTGAAGAAGCTAAAAAAGATAATTTTCTTGATCTAGATTGTTACCCTTACACAGCTAGTTCGACTATGCTACTTAAAAGCTTTGTAAAAAGAGCAGACAAGGTTTTAGTAACTTGGTCAGATAATTATCCAGATATCTCTGGTGAAGATTTGAATGATTTATCAGAAAAATTTGGTTTAAGTATAGATAAAACAATTGATAAGCTCTATCCAGCTGGAGCTATATACTTTCAGATGGATGATGAAGATTTAAATAGAATACTTATGTTTCCAGGGTCAATGATAGGCTCTGACGGTATTCCTGGTGATAGACATCCTCATCCACGACTTTGGGGAACTTTTCCTAGAGTATTAGGAAAATATTCTCGAGAAATGAAATTATTCCCACTTGAGGAAGCTGTTTATAAAATGACTGGTAAAAGCGCTGAGGTTTTTGGACTTGAATCTAGAGGTACAATAGATGTAGGAAACTATGCAGATTTAGTGATATTTAACCCAGATACAATTATTGATAAAGCTTCTTATAAATCACCAAAACTTCATTCTGAAGGTATTGAAAGTGTGTTTGTAAACGGAAAAGTAGTTTGGGAGAACGATGGAGCAACCAACAACAGACCGGGAATGTTTCTTCCTGGCAAAAATTTCATTAATTAAACATATTTTTCAAAATCTTTAAATTCAACGGGTGAAAAACCATTTTTTTGGTATAATTGTAAAGCTCTTTTATGATCAAGTGAACACGTGTTTACAGTTAAAGTGTCTATTTTTTTGCTGTCCCAAGCTGTTAAAATAGCTGTTTTTAAAAGATATTCTCCTAAACCAATACCTATTGCTTCTTCAACAAGTCCTAAAAAGCTCAAATTACAGATATTAATTGTTCTATAATCTAACATAAAGAAACCTACTGGCCATCCATCCTTAATAAGAGTGTAAAATATTACATTTTTATCATTTACAAAATCGTTAACTTCCTTGTCAGTCTTATTAAGCCAGTCAGTCCAGTAATAATTTTTTCCAACCTGTTTGTAAAAAAATAAAAAATACCAAGAAGGAATATTTTCAGCTTTTAAAATAGTTAATTTATGTTTCAGTGTCTTTGGCCAATCAAAGCTTGGACGGTTCTTCATTTCTAGGTAAGTAACTCTATATTTAATTATTTCTGAAGCAATTTTATTCACGTAAAAAACAACTTTCAATTTACTTTAATTAAGTTTTCTGCACTATAGTTCATATTATTAATCTTATTATTATTGAAAATTATTAGGAGTACAAATGAAACTTGTAGATCATTTAATTAATGGGCAGAATGCTGATTTTCCAAATTTATCTTCTACACCTATATACAACCCAGCCTCAGGTGAAGAGATATCGCGTGTTGTCTCAGGAACTGCAAATTGTGTTGATCAAGCAGTTAAGTCAGCTCTTAATATTTTCCCTGAATGGTCAAGTATGACACCGTTAGTTAGATCTAGAAAGATGTTCAAGTTAAAGGAAATTATAGAATTACGACAAAATGAATTGGCCAAACTTATTTCACAAGAACATGGTAAAACTTTTGATGACGCACTGGGGGAAATTGGCAGGGGATTAGAGGTTGTAGAGTTTGCTTGTGGTATTCCTAATCACTTAGCAGGCAATTATACAAGTAATGTTGGAAGGTCAATTGATAGTTGGTCTGATTATCAACCAATGGGAATATGTGCTGGAATTACACCTTTCAACTTTCCTATAATGGTTCCAATGTGGATGTTTCCAGTAGCCATTGCATGTGGAAATTGTTTTATACTTAAGCCATCAGAGAGAGATCCAAGTTCAACTAGATTGCTATCTGAAATAGTTCTTGAAGCCGGCATCCCTCCTGGAGTGCTTAATATGGTTAATGGTGGGAAAGATACTGTTGATGCTATTTTACAACATAAGGACATAAGTGGTGTAAGCTTTGTTGGTTCTACACCTATTGCTCAGTATGTTTACAGTGAAGCAGCTAAATATGGAAAAAAAGTTCAGGCTATGGGTGGTGCCAAAAACCATATGGTCGTTATGCCAGATGCTGATATGGAGATGGTAGGAGATGCTATTATGGGTTCTGTTTTTGGATCTGCAGGTGAGCGTTGTATGGCAATCTCAGTTGTAGTTCCTGTAGGTAAAGACACAGGCGATAAGATAAAAGAGATAGTTAAACCTAAGATTGAAAATTTAAAAATAGGTCCTGGACTTGACCCTGATTCAGAAATGGGTCCATTGGTTACTTCTGATCATTTACAAAAAGTTAAAAGATATATCGACCAGGGTGTTGATGAGGGGGCTGACTTGGTTGTAGATGGAAGAAATTTGAAACTTCAAGGTTATGAAAATGGTTTTTTTATCGGCGGTTCCTTTTTTGATAATGTTACAACGGATATGTCTATTTATAAGGAAGAAATTTTTGGTCCTGTCTTATCAATGGTAAGAGCAGACACGTTCGATTACGCTCTTGATATAGTAAATAAGCATGAATACGGTAATGGAACAGCCATTTTCACTTCAAATGGTGGGGTTGCAAGACAGTTTGCAAATGAATGTCAAATTGGAATGGTAGGAGTTAATGTGCCTATTCCTGTTCCTGTTGCTTATCATTCGTTTGGAGGTTGGAAAAGATCTGCTTTTGGTGGGCATGGAGTATATGGTATGGAAGCAGTAAGGTTCTACACAAGACTGAAGACTGTGACTGGAAGGTGGCCTTCAGGTCAACATACAGGAGCACAATACACCTTTCCAAGTAATAGTTAGCTTTTAACCATTTCTGAAAAATCTTTTACTTCTGGTAGTGGCCATTTGTCGGTGTCATTAGGGACCTTGAATACATTAAGTGTCATAGATATTAAACTGTAGTAGCCACAAATACCGACTATATCAATTGCTGCATTTTCTCCAAGTAAATCAACAAGTCTTTTGTACGTGTTGTCAGAAACATTTTTAAGAATATTAGCCTCTGCTGCAAAGTCAAATACTGCATTTTGTTCTGGATTTTCAAAGATTGGTTTTTTACCAAGCGAAATAGTTTCAACATGTTTTGGATCAATGCCTCCTTCAATAGCGAGGGGTGCATGATGCTCCCATTCAAATGCAGAAGACCAAACTCTTCCTGTTACGATTATAGCAAGTTCAGATAAACCTTTTGATAAGCACGTTCCATATCTTGCGTATGCACCAACAGTTTGGGCACTTCGAGCAAGTCCAGGATTATTTAACCATACTCTTAATGGTCCAACTACATGACCTCTAGGACCATTAATGATAGCGTCATGAATTTCTTTTTGTTCACTAGTTAAATCTTCCACTTTCCAGTCTTTAATACGTGTCATTTTATACCCTTTTTAAATTTCTATTAATTTATTCAATAATATTTCATCGCTATATTGCCATCCTAATAACGAAATACCCACAGGACCAGTTTTATCTTTTAACTTTGGTATTGATATTTGTGGTCTTGAGGTCATGCCTGCAATTGAGGTTAACTGCATTAGTCTTTTTCTATAAAACCCTAAGCTTTCATCATCCTGACCACTTTTGGGAGCAGAAAATGGAGCTGTAGGGAACACTGCTATAGTACCTTCTGGCAAAGATTTTTTGATTTCATCTATAAGGTTTTCTCTAAATGTTAGAGCTTTACTAACTTCTATGTCTGTAATTTTAGAAGCCATATCAATTCTACTTTTAATTTCAGGAGATATCTTAGGTTTATTCTTTTCTATCCAAGGAATAATATTTATTTTAACTTCATTACCTTGGAGAATCCTAAAATTATCAGCGATAATATCTTTACTTATGTTAGATAAACGATTTTTATCAATACCTGGTAAATTATTCTTAATATAATTATTAAAATTTTCTTGGACTGCTGCATCACAAAGTTCTAAAAGATCTTCCGCTATAACAAATTGTCTAAAATTAATATCTGATTTATCCATTTTATCTAATAGTACTTCACCAACTTTTTGAAATATTCCTACACTATTAGCAAACCAACCTACTGTGTCAAAGCTAGGAGCCATTGGATAAACTCCTTTAGTGTTTATTCTATTGTGAGTAGGCCTCATTCCAATTAAACCACAAAAAGATGCTGGTATTCTTACTGAGCCACCAGTATCAGAACCTATAGAAAAATCATAAAGATCATTAGTAAGAGCTGCTGCTGACCCTGAGCTAGATCCACCAGGAACGCAAGAAGGTGCATTTAAATTAATAGGAGTTCCGTAGTGACCATTTTCGCCAATTAAAGAATAAAAGAACTCATCGCAAACTGTTATACCCTTTAAAACAGATCCTTCATTAAGTAAATCTTTTAAAAATGGGGCATGATCATTGGCAAAATCACATTTTTTAAAAAAGTCTGGATTACCACACGAAGTTTTTAAATTTTTAACATCGCACATATCTTTGAGTACGAATTTTAAATTACTCAATAGCCCGTATTCATTAAGATAAATGTCTTTCTTAGGTGAATGGGGCATTAAATAATTCATTTTTTATCCATTAAAAATATACTATTATATATTATTACTATCATTTAACTAATATTTATAAAGTGGATTAATTATAAATGAATTTATATGATTATATTGAAGAAATTCCTGATTTTCCTGTAAAAGGAATATTATTTAAAGATATCAGTCCCTTATTAGCTAAAAATGAAGCAGTAAATAAAGTTAAAACAGATTTTTTAAAGCTAATTAAACCTTACCAAGTTGATTTAATCGGTGGTTTGGATGCCAGAGGTTTTTTGTTTTCTACTTTAATTGCTGACGCTTTGGGTGTTGGATCTTTTATGATTAGGAAGGAAGGCAAACTACCAGGAGGAGTTATTAGCAAAGAATATGAATTAGAGTATGGTGTATCTAAGCTTTCAGTTAAAAAAAATTTAGATTTAAAAAACAAAAATATTATTTTAATAGATGATTTACTTGCAACTGGCGGAACTTTAAGATGCGCTGAAGATTTAATTTCATTTTCGAAAGGTACAGTTGTTTCTTCTTTGGTAGTAATCGAATTAGTCGCTTTGTCTGGAAAAGATAAATTAAACTCTACTGTACATTCGTTGTTAAAATATGACACCTGATAAGTTGATTCCTAAAGATACTCTTATTATTGTTGCTTTAGAAAGAGAATTACCAAAATCATTACTTCCTAACTGGAATATTGTCTATTCAGGTGTTGGCAAAGTTAACGCATCTTTTTCAGTTGTGAATGCTTACAACACTTTTAAACCTAAAGTTATTATTAATTACGGTACTGCAGGGTCTTTAAATGAAAATTTAAATGGCTTGGTCCCAATTAACAGCTTTAAACAGAGAGATATGGATGTTAGGCCACTAGGTTTTAAAATGGGAGAAACGCCCTATGATAAAATTAATAGCATAACTTTTGATTATGAAGGTTATTCTTGTGGGACTGGAGATAATTTTGTAATTGGCAAACAGAAATTAGAAACTGATATAGTTGATATGGAAAGTTATCCTATTGCAAAATTCTGTTTACTCAACAATTTATCTTTCTTTTGTTATAAATATATTTCTGATAATGCTAATAAAGATGCTGCGAATGATTGGGAGTTAAACATTCAAAAGGGAGCTGATTTATTCGTTAAATATATAGATAATTTTATTTAATTGGGAGGAATAAAATGGATTTTAATGAAAGCAACGCAACCGAAGCTGTTTTAGATAGCTTTTCTAAAATAAAAGATAAAAGACTTAAGCAAATAATGAACTCCTTAATTACCCATTTACATCAAGTTGTAAAAGAAGTTGAACCAACTGAAGATGAATGGATGAAGGCTATTATGTTTTTAACTAAAACAGGTCAGAAATGTGATGATAGAAGACAGGAATTTATACTTTTATCTGATGTCTTGGGAGTTTCGATGTTGCTAGACGCAATAAATAATCGCAAGTCAAAGGATGAAACTGAGACTACTGTTTTAGGACCATTTCATGCACCTTCGCCGACAGTTACTAATGGTGAAAATATAGCTAAAAGCGTAGTGGGAGATAACTGTATAGTTTCAGGTAATATTATGGATATAGATAAAAATCCAATACCAGGAGCATCAATTGAAGTTTGGCAATCAGGTCCTGACGGTTTATATGATGTTCAAAAAGATGGTGATGTGGTTGATTTAAGAGCTACTTTATTATCCCTTAAAGATGGATCTTATTTATTTAGAACAGTAAAACCACAATATTATCCAATCCCTGTTGATGGTCCTGTAGGAGATCTTTTAAATAATTTGGATAGACACCCATATAGACCTGCACATATCCACTTTATGGTTAAAGCTGAAGGCTACAAAGATTTAGTAACTCACGTATTCATAGACGGTGATAAATATTTAGAGAGTGATACTGTTTTTGCAGTGAAGAAGAGTTTAATAAGGCAATTAGATGAAGGTTTCGATGAGGATAATAACCAAAAATGCTATAATTTAAATTTTGATATCATTATGGAAAAAAACTAGAAGGAACTACATTAAGTTCCTTCTAATTAAAACTTTTTAAAGTCTAGATGCAACATTTTCCCAGTTAACTAAATTATCTACAAAATTCTTTAAGTATACTGGTCTTTTGTTCCTAAAATCAATGTAGTAAGAATGCTCCCATACATCACATCCTAATAATGCTGTTTGTCCAAAGCAAACAGGATTAACACCGTTTTCTGTCTTAGTTACCTTTAGGCTGCCATCTTTATCTTTAACTAACCAACACCAACCTGAACCAAATTGTGTTGCACCAGCGTTACAAAAATCTTCCTTAAATTTGTCAACACTTCCAAAAGAGCTTGTTATAGCGTTTTCTAATTCAGACGGCATACTAACCTTTGAAGGACCCATCATTTGCCAAAACTGTTCATGGTTCCAGTGTTGAGATACATTATTAAAAATACCGCTTTGAGCAACATTATTAGAATCATAAGTCCCAACAATAATTTCTTCTAAGCTTTTATTTTCCCACTCGGTACCTTTTAAAAGGTTGTTTCCATTATCAACATAGGCTTTATGATGAATATCGTGATGATATTCCATTGTTTCTTTACTCATACCATGTTCAGATAAAGCATCTATGGCGTAAGGGAGGTCTGACAGTACTAAACTCATTTAATTCTCCTGAATAGTTTATAGTAGAAATAATTATAATTATAAATTTTACAAGTTAATTAATTATAAAATATTGATTTTAATATTTATAAAATGTAATGCTTTCTTTGTAAATAATTTAGGAGGGGGTTTTATGAAACAAAGAGTTATTGAGCTTACAGATTTTGGTGTTGCGGAAAATATGCGTCCTGTAGAGACAGATATTCCGTCTCCAGGTCCAGGCCAAATTGTCGTAAAAAATATTGCTATCGGACTAAATTATTTAGATACATATTTCAGAAGTGGACTATATCCATGGCCTAATCAGGAAAAGATTAAAATACCTGGTTCTGAAGGTGTAGGTCACATTCATTCTGTTGGACAAGATGTCAACTTCTTAAAAGAGGGTGATAAAGTATCATATGTTACTCCTGTTGGAGCTTATGCAGAGTACGCTCTGATAAATGCAGCTCATGCAGTTGAACTTAAAGTGGATGTTAATGATCATGATGTCGTTGCAAGTACACTCAAAGGTTTAACCACTCACTATTTGCTTCATTTAACATTTAAGTTAGAAAGTGGCATGACAGCATTGGTTCATGCTGCTGCAGGAGGTGTTGGCCAATTAATGGGGCAATGGGGACGTGAAATAGGTGCAACTATGATCGGAACTGTTGGTGGCCCAGAAAAAGCAGAAGCAGCTAAAAAAGCCGGTTATCATCATGTTATTGATTATAACGACAAAGATTTTGTAGCTGAAGTAATGTCTATTACAGACAACAAAAAATGCGACGTAGTATACGATAGTGTGGCTAAATCAGTTTTCCCAGGTTCAATGGATTGCCTGAAACCAAGGGGATTATGGGCATTATTTGGTCAGGCATCGGGACCAATAGTTGATTTTAATCTAGCTTTACTATCTGCTAAGGGTTCTCTTTTTGTAACAAGGCCTACTTTATTCACATATATTGCAAATAGAGAGGAATATAATGATGCTTCTTATCAACTCTACAGTAGAATTGCAGATGGACGATTAAAAGTAGCTATTCATGATAAAATGCCGCTAGAAAAAATAGTTGAAGCTCATAACTTACTTGAAGGCAGAAAAACAAAAGGTGGCATTGTAATTACACTTTAAAATAAGGATTAAATAATGATAGACCTATATAGTTGGCAGACACCTAACGGTAGGAAAGTGTCTATAATGCTAGAAGAAATTGGAATTGATTATAATGTTTTTCCTATAAACATTGGAAAAGATGAACAATTTCAACCTCATTTTTTAGAAATATCACCAAACAATCGTATTCCTGCAATCATTGACAGAGATAATAATAATTACTCACTTTTTGAATCAGGTGCTATTTTAATGTACCTGGCTGAGAAAAGTGGAACGCTAATAAATAAATCAAATACTGATGAATATTATAGGACAATAGAATGGCTTATGTGGCAAATGGGCGGGGTAGGCCCAATGTTTGGTCAGGTTCATCACTTTGTCAAATACAACAAGGGAAAGTCAGCATATGCTGAAGAAAGATATTCAAAAGAAGCCAGAAGACTATATGGTGTTATGGATAAGCGTTTAAGTAAAAATCCATATATATCTGGTAAGGAATATAGTATCGCTGACATTTCTATATGGCCTTGGACAGCTAGATTTGACTGGCAAGAAATTGATTTAAATGAATTTCCTAACGTTACAAGATGGTATAAGGAAATGATTGACAGGCCTGCTGTACAAAAAGGTTGGCTTGTGCCTCAAAATGATCAATTGATTCCATCCCCTTAAAGAAAAGAAGATAAGTTGGAAACTAAAGTCTCAATTGCAGGTTTAGGTTGGTGGGGAAAGGTTATGATTAATAGATTATCTTCATCGTCTAAGGTGAAGATAGTTAACTTAATTGATCCTTATCCTGATGAAGATGCAGTTAAACTTGCAGATGACAAAAACTTAAAAATTTTTACTGAGTTTGACGACGCATTTCAAGAAGAGACAATAGATGCAATCATACTTTGTACTCCTAATTCATTTCATATGGATCAAACTATAAAAGTAGCAAACTTGGGTGTTCATGTTTTCTGTGAAAAGCCTCTGTCTTTAATATCATCAGAAGTAAAAAAAATGATTGATATGTGTAATGAGAATAAAGTCATACTCGGGGTTGGCCATGAAAGACGTTTTGAAAAAGGATGGCAAAAACTTAAAGAAATAATAAATAATAATTCTTTGGGTAATATTATGTATGCTGAAGGGCATTTTAGTCATAATAAATTGGCAAATCTTCCATTAGATAATTGGCGCACAGATCCACAATATGCACCTGCTGCCGGTATGACTGGGATGGGCGTGCATTTAACTGATCTAATGATATGGTTGTTTGGTCCTGTAGAAAGTGTGTTTGCTTCAACTGCACAAAGGGCACTTAAGTACAAAACAGGCGATGTTGTTTCAGCAAGTCTTAATCATAAATCTGGTCTAAGTACCCAAATCACAGCAATTCTAAAAACACCTCATTATCAAAGGATAACTATATGGGGAGAGAATGGATGGGTAGAATTAGTTGATAGTTCACATCCAGATACTCCTGGACCTTCATTTATGAAGATTGTAATGAATGACGGATCTGTTAAAGAGGAAAATTTTGATTGGACGGACACAGTGTCTGCTAATATTAATAATTTTGTAGATGCAATTAATAAAGAAGATGAATATATATTTAAAGATATTGAAAAGTTTCAAAATATCGCTGTTTTAGAAGCTATTTATCAATCAAGTTTATCTAAAAAATCTATTGATGTAGAAACTTTTAATTAACATTTAAATTATATATTTTTTAAATCCAGCTTTTCCATCGACAGTCTGTTTAAGGCAAGCATTAATGCTGTAATAAAAATACAGGTTAAAAATCCCCCAAACTGTATCGATAATCCTGATAATAAAGTGCCTATAAGCCTTCCAAAAGCATTGGACATATAATAAAAGCCTACATCAAGTGTCACTCTGTTTTTATCTGTATATTTTAATATTAAAAAAGAATGTAATGATGAGTTTACAGCGAACACAAATCCAAAAATGAAAAGAACAGATATAGTTATATAAAGCTTATACTCTTCAAAATATAAACTTAATAATATCAATAAAATAGGGATGCCTATGAGCAAACTAGCCCAATACTTTGTTTGCTTACCAATTGATTCATTTTGAGACAAAATTTTTGGAGTTATGCCTTGTACAAAGCCATAAAAAATAGTCCATACAGCCATGAATGTTCCAATGACAAAGAATGCTTTTTTATTAGCGTCAATTGATCCATCAGACATCATAGAATATAAAAATACTGGAAGTCCAACAACTAACCATGTATCTCTGGCTCCAAATAAAAAAACTCTTCCAAAGCTAAGGTAATTAATATTTTTGTTTTTTGAAAATACTTCGGAAAATTTTACGTCTTTTTTAATTTTTGAAAAATCATTATTTAAATAAACAAAAACGAGTATCAAAATTATTGAAAGTAATCCGGCCATTAATATCAAAGACAATTGAAAGCCTAAAAACGCAAGCAAAAGTGACCCAAGTAAAAAGCCAAATCCTTTAACTGCATTTTTAGATCCAGTCATTAGTGTAACCCACTGAAATAATTTGTTATTTTTATCTGGGGCTAATAATTTTACAGAACTTTTAGAGCTCATTTTAGTTAGATCTTTTGCTATGCCAGACAAACCTTGTGTAGCCATAACAAAAATAACTGATGAGGTTATACTCCAACTTTTATCAACTTGAGTTAAAAGTAATAATGAAACTATTTGTAAAATCATCCCACTAAATAGTGTAATATTTAAACCAATTTTTCTTGCAATCCATCCTGCTGTTAGGTTTGTTACCATGCCAAAGAATTCGTATAATAAGAATAAATAAGCTAATTGAAGTGGGCTAAAGCCAAGTGTATGAAAATGAAGGAGAACTAACATTCTTAATGCCCCATCAGTAAGCATAAAGAACCAGTAAGATAATGTTACTAGAACAAAAGAGACTTCATTATTATTTAGTGTTTTAATCATTTTTAAATAGTTTTACTAACCATACCAACAATATCAACTAATCGGTTTGCATATCCCCATTCATTATCATACCAAGCATATAATTTTAATTGAGTTTTGTTTATTACCATTGTTGATAGGGCGTCTATTATTGAACTCCTTGGGTCATTAACAAAGTCAGTTGATACTAATGGACGATCTTCATATCCAAGAATGCCTTTAAGTTCATTTTCACTTGAGTTTTTAAGCATAGAATTGACTTCGTCTTCATTAACAGGACGTTTCATTTCAAAGACGCAGTCAGTTAAGGATGCGTTTAATAAAGGTACTCTTACTGCGTGGCCATTTAACTTACCTTTGAGTTCAGGGTAAATAAGTGAAATAGCCTTGGCAGATCCAGTAGTTGTTGGAATTAAGTTATTTACTGCAGACCTGGCCCTCCTAAGATTATTTTGAGGGATATCAACTAATGTTTGGCTATTTGTTAAATTATGAATTGTTGTTATAGAGCCGTGAACTATGCCTATATTTTCGTGTATTACTTTAATGATAGGGGCTATGCAGTTGGTAGTACAACTTGCTGCTGTAATTATATTATGTTTATTTGGGTTATATATGTTTTGATTTACACCATAAGCTATATTTGCAATGTTTTCCTCGTTTACAGGAGCTGAGACAACAACTTTCTTTACACCTTTGTCAAAATATTTTTTTAAATCTGACGAGTTATTATGTTCCCCAGTGCAATCGATTAAGATATCAATGTTGTTTAGATCTAAGTTTTCAATATTTTTTGAGAAGGTTGATTGAATAACTTTTTTGTTTATTGAAATTTTTTCATTATCTAGTTTAAAGCTAGCGTCCCATTTACCATGAATACTATCAAACTCTAAACTGTGTAATAGAGAAGAATGGTTTCCATTAAGTTCATTTAAATATGTTACTTTATAATCATTTGAGATAAGTAATTTTAAAACTAACTTACCTATTCTACCTATACCATTTATAGCTATTTTGGTCATATTTTAACCTTTTTTTAATTATCTTATATCTATGGCTTAAAATTATAACTAAATTGTTGTAAATTTATTACAAATAAACTTTTTTGCTGATCCAACAAATTAATGAATAAAATTTCTATACCAAATAATATCAAAAATTTAAGCCAACTTTTAGAAGATGGCTTAGTTATGTGTGATAGTTTTGGTTCTATTTTATTATATAATAACCTTGCAAAACAATATCTTGGAGATAACTTAAAAGGTAAAAATATATGTAATTTCATACCTATTGAGGAATTTAACAATTTAGATGAAAGCTATAATAATGGTGCTTTCAATGATCAATTTAGTTTTCAAACAAGTGACATATTAAAAAGATCTCTAATAATAAAAGTTAAAAAAATTGAAGACAATTTATTTGCAATTCTTCTTCTTGATATGACATCACAAAGAAATCTTGAAAAAGTAAGACGTGATTTTGTAGCTAATGTAAGTCATGAGTTAAGATCTCCACTTACTAGTTTAGTAGGTTTTATTGAAACTTTATTAAATGGAAATGTAAAGGACGAAAAAACTCAGAAAAAGTTTCTTAATATTATGGACGAAGAAGCAAAAAGAATGAATAGATTAATTGATGATATTTTGTCTTTGTCAAAAGTAGAAACAGAAGAACATATTACTCCAAATACAAGTATTTCCATTATTAATCCTATTCAATATGTAATGTCGTCAATTAAAGAAAGAGGACTGAGTAAAAATCATAATTTGATTTTTGAAGATTTAAGACAGAATGTTAATGATCCTTGCTTTGTTATTGGTGACATTGACGAAATAAACCAGGTTTTTGTAAATTTACTTGAAAATGCAATTAAATATAGTTTTGAAAGTTCTGATGTAGTTGTAAGAATAGAACAACATAATCAAGAAGAAGTTGTGATAAGTGTGATTAATAAAGGTGAGGGTATTCCTGAAAAATATCTTGATAGATTAACAGAAAGGTTTTTTCGAGTAGATAAAGCAAGGTCTAGAGAACTTGGAGGGACGGGGTTAGGCTTGGCTATTGTAAAACACATTTTGATTAAACACAGAGCAACTATGAATATCTCTAGTGAAATTAATGATAAAACTACATTTTCAATAACTTTTCCTCTTACCAATAACTAAACGAAAACTATTTATGTAATAAATTTGTAATATTTGAGTAAAATAATTGAAAATTATTTTAAATTTTATTTTTAATATCCATAGATTTCGCATATTTAACGTATTTTGTAATAAAACTGTAATATTTTTGAAATATTTAAGTAAAATATATGAACAATAAAGGTTGGATATATTTATTTAAATCTAACCTTTATTATGGAGTTATAAATGAAAAAAACGTTAATTATGGCTGGTATTATTTCTGGTCTAATTATTACAAGTACAGCGCAAGCTAGAGACACTCTCAGTATAGCTGGATCTTCTACTGTTTTGCCATTTGCAAGAATCATTGCTGAGCAATTAGGAAAAAATCCAAATTTCAAAACACCAGTTGTCGAATCAGGCGGTTCTTCTGTTGGGAAAAAAGGTGTATGTGACGGTGTTGGTACTAAATTTATCGATATTGGAAACGCTTCTTCAAGAATGAAAGCAAAAGAACTTGCGTATTGTGAAAAGAATGGTGTTAAATTAACTGAAATTAAAGTAGGTTACGATGGTATTGTAGTGGCAAATTCAAAAAAAGGTGTACCACTTAATATATCTAAAGCTGACTTAGGTAAAGCATTAACAGCGGAAATTCCTATGGATGGTAAGTGGGTTAAAAATCCTTACAAAAAGTGGAGTGAAATTAATCCTGCTCTTCCAGATATTGCTATAAGAGTTTATGGACCACCAACTACTTCAGGAACCAGAGCAAGCTATGCTGAAATGGTTAATCAAAAAGGCTATTGTGCTAAAGATAAAGAAGCTAAAGCTGCATCTATAGCAAGAGGTGACAAAAAGGGAAAAAAATGCCGCGCTATGAGAACAGATGGTGTGTTTATTGAAGCAGGTGAACAAGATAATTTAATTGTTCAAAAGCTTAACGAAGATACATCCTCTTATGGTATTTTTGGATTTTCATATTTAGACCAAAATTCAGATACTCTTCAGGGTGCTGTGATTAGTAAAACTGCTCCCACTTTTGAGAATATTGCTGGTAATAATTACTCAGTTTCAAGAGCTTTATATTACTATGTAAAGCATCAACACATTGGAGTGGTTCCTGGTATGAAAGAGTATATGACAGAATGGACAAAGCATTGGGGTGATGATGGGGTTCTATCTGATGCTGGAATGATCCCAATGCCTAAATCTGAAAGAGCGAAATATAAATCTGCAATGACTAGTTTACCTGTTTTAACTGCTGCTGATTTAAAAAAATAAATAATGTATCAAGGGACTAACATTGTTAGTCCCTTTTTTAGGAGATATTTTTGTTTAACTTTTACCTTCTTATTGGTATTATTTTTATCTCCTTATTATTCTTTATTATTGGTCACAATGAAGCCAAAAATATTAAAAAAATTAATAATATTAAATTACATTCATTATCCCATTATTATGGCATTTTTGTTTTATTAACATCGTTATTACCATCTCTGGGTATGTATTTTATATTTACTATTGGTGATGATCTGTTATTTGCAAGTTTAATCCAAAATTATGTCCCTATTGAAGTTGTAAATTCAGAAGATTATAATTTCACGATTGTTTTAGCTCAGATTAAAAACTCTGTAGAAGGCCTTATTTTTGGAACCCCAGATCAATGGGTAACGGATGCAGCAGAAGTGTGGAAATCTTGGGTTTATCAATCTCAAATTTTAACATCTATTTCATGTATTTTTACAGCTATAATTTCTGGCTTTTTAGGTTATAGAAAAATTAATCATAAATTTAGATCCAGAAATGCAGTGGAAAAAATAGTTATGAGTATTCTCGCTTTAAGTTCGATTATAGCTATTTTAACCACTGTAGCCATTATTTTCTCTGTTGTTTTTGAATCTATCAGATTTTTTGCACTAATACCTTACGACGATTTTTTATTTGGTACAGTTTGGAATCCTCAGTTTGAGGGTGCTGAAAGAGCTGGATCTGGCCAGGAAGGATTATCTCAATATGGCGCTATTCCATTATTTGCAGGTACTTTTTTAATATCTATAATTGCTTTATGTGTATCAGTTCCCATAGGTTTATTTAGTGCGATTTATTTATCTGAATATGCAACTTCTAAAGAAAGGGCTTTTTTTAAACCATTACTCGAAATTTTAGCAGGTATTCCCACTGTTGTTTACGGTTTTTTTGCTGCATTAACAGTTGCTCCTTTCTTGAGGTCATCAGGCTCTGTTTTAGGACTTGATGTTGCTTCTGAGTCAGCTCTTGCAGCAGGTTTGGTTATGGGAATAATGATTATTCCCTTTATTTCTTCATTATCTGACGATGTTATAAATGCTGTGCCTCAATCTCTAAGAGATGCTGGCTATGGATTAGGATCTACCAAGAATGAAACTGTAATGAAAATAGTTCTGCCTGCTGCATTGCCAGGAGTTGTTGCTAGTATAATTTTAGCTGTGTCTAGAGCTGTGGGAGAAACAATGATAGTTGTAATGGCAGCTGGTTTGGCTGCTAATCTAACTGCTAATCCCCTAGAAGCAGTTACGACAGTAACTTCTCAAATTGTTACAATTCTTGTTGGTGACCAAGAATTTGAATCCGCTAAAACTTTATCTGCATTCGCATTAGCACTTACTTTAATAATTATCACTTTAGGTATGAATTTTTATGCCTTGCATATTGTAAAAAAATATAGAGAACAGTATGAATAAAAAAAGAATTACTCCATTAGAAGCTACAAATACCGTAAAAAAATCTATTGTTAAAAGAAGGTCAAAGGATAATAGACTTAAACTGTATGGAAGAATTGCAATAGGCTTAGCTGTATGCTTTTTATTGTTTTTGTTTTACTCAATATTTACAAAAGGTTATCCAGGGTTTTTTCAGTACTACGTTACCCTTGATATAAATTTTGACAGAGACAGGATTGATCCACAGGGAGACCTTTCCGATAATTCTTTGTTTGACGGAGAAGCAAGTAAAATTGTTAATGAATCACTGTTTTCTATTATAGAACCAAAAGGAAGAAAAGCTAAAAAACAAGCAAAGAAAATTGTTTCATCTGGAAAGGATGTAAGAATTGCAAAAATGGTTAAAAATAATCCTTCTCTATTTGGTACAATTACTAAAGTCAAGTTTGCTCTAGATGACGATATAGATAGTTTTTTGCGTGGTTATATTAAAAGAGAAACACCAGAGTCAGAGAGAAGAATAAGTGACAAAGTTATAGGTTTTGTAGATAAACTCAATCAAGATGGTAGAATAACTTATGAGTTTAGTGATTATATTCTAAAGGGTAGTGCATCTGGAAATCCTGAAATGGCTGGTATAAAAGGAGCATTCATAGGATCAATGTTAACTTTATCAGTCTGTTTATTAATTTCATTTCCTTTAGGTGTAGCAACGGCTGTTTATTTGGAAGAGATAGCTAAGAAAAATAGAATAACTGAATTCATAGAAGTTAACATCAATAATTTAGCAGCAGTTCCTTCGGTTGTTTTTGGGATTATGGGATTAGCAATTTTTATAAGTATATTTGGAATGCCCAGATCTATTCCTTTGGTTGGTGGTATGGTTCTAGCGTTAATGACTTTACCAACAATAATAATATCATCTAGGGCTGCCATTAGAGCAGTCCCGCCTTCAGTTAGAGATGCTGCTTATGGGATTGGAGCATCAAAATTACAAGTTATTTTCCATCACGTTATACCATTAGCTATGCCAGGAATGTTAACGGGAACCATAATAGGAATGGCACAAGCATTAGGTGAAACAGCACCTCTATTAATGATTGGTATGGTTGCTTTTATTGTTGATATTCCAAATAGTGTAATGGATCCAGGAACAGTTTTGCCAGTTCAAATTTTTATGTGGGCAGACTTTGCTGAGAGAATGTTTATACAAAAAACTAGTGCTGCAATTATTGTTTTGCTAGGATTTCTTATTTCTATGAATGCTTTGGCGGTTTATCTAAGAAAAAAACTAGAAAGAAGATGGTAAGGGCTAAAAAGCATGGATAATATTAAAGAAGATTTTAAGAATTTAGATTTAACGGTTGGTGATGTATTTTCAAAAGATGCTAGGCTGAAGGCTAGAAATGTTAATGTTTTTTACGGAAGTAACAAAGCCATTGATAATGTTACTATTGATATAGGGAATAAGGAGGTCATATCTCTTATTGGTCCCTCTGGTTGTGGTAAATCTACATTTCTTCGTTGTTTTAATAGAATGAATGACACTATAGATAGTTGTCGTATTGAGGGTAAAATTACACTTGATGATGAAAATATCTATAATGAAAAAATTGATGTTGTTCCTTTAAGAGCTCGTATCGGCATGGTTTTTCAGAAACCTAATCCTTTTCCTAAATCAATATATGATAACGTTGCTTATGGCCCTCGAATACATGGGCTATCAGAAAATAAAGAACATTTAGATAATATTGTAGAAGAGTCTTTAAAAAGGGCAGGATTATGGGAAGAAGTCAATGATAGGCTATTAAGTCCTGGAACAGGGCTTTCAGGCGGGCAACAACAACGACTATGTATTGCTAGAGCTATTGCTGTAAGTCCAGAAGTCATTTTGATGGATGAACCATGCTCTGCTCTTGATCCAATTGCAACAGCTAAAATTGAAGAACTAATACACGAACTTGGTAATGAGTACTCTATAGTTATTGTTACTCATTCTATGCAGCAGGCAGCAAGAGTTTCTAAAAGAACAGCTTATTTTCATTTAGG